>Ga0134125_10001264_pt1 | contig 31235 bp, 27 predicted proteins | sample KB31751_FD_96464 | JGI IMG/M metagenome (GOLD analysis project Ga0134125, IMG submission 96464) | Terrestrial soil microbial communities with excess Nitrogen fertilizer from Kellogg Biological Station, Michigan, USA - KB3-175-1 | ecosystem: Environmental > Terrestrial > Soil > Unclassified ... | reverse complement strand
GGGTTGTGGGTAATGATGATAAAGCGGGTCTCCGTCGATCCCGTCATTTCATGCAAGAGCGTGCAGAACCGCTCCACATTGTGGTCGTCGAGCGGTGCGTCGACTTCGTCCAGCACGCAGATCGGCGAGGGGTTGGTCAGGAACACCGCGAAGATCAGCGACAGCGCGGTCAGCGCCTGCTCGCCGCCGGAAAGCAGCGACAGCGATTGCGGCTTCTTGCCCGGCGGTTTGGCGATGATTTCGAGGCCCGCTTCCAGGGGATCATCGCTCTCGATCAGATGCAGCGCGGCCTCACCGCCGCCGAACAGCTCGACGAACAGCCGCTTGAATTGATTGTTGACGGACTCGAACGAGGCCAGCAGCCGTTCGCGCGCCTCGCGGTTGAGGCTCTGGATACCCTGGCGCAGGCGCTTGATTGCTTCCACCAAATCGTCGCGCTCGCTGGTGAGCGTGGTGTGCTGGCCTTCGACTTCGCCGAGCTCTTCCTCGGCGCGCAGGTTCACCGCACCCAGCCGCTCGCGGTCGCGCCGCAGTTTTTCCAGGTTCTCCTCGATCTCGGCCAGCGGCGGCAGCTCGGCGTTCGGCTCGATCTCGGCAAGGGAGGCGACCGCCTGCGGTTCGATCTCCAGCATGTCGTGGATTTCGCGTTCGACGTCGGCAAGGCGGCGCTTGGCGCTCTCCATCCGTTCTTCGGCGCGGGCGGTTGCCTCGCGCGCTGCCGACAGCGCTTCCAGCGAAGCCTTCGCGGCGCGGTCCGTCTCGGCCATCGCCGCTTCTGCGGCAGCGAGCGCATCGGCGGCGACGCGGCGATCGTTCTCCGCGAACTCGATTTCGCTGATGAGCGCGCTACGCTTCTCCGCAAACACCGCGGGGGCGTTATCGAGCTCGGTGCGCTCCGCCGTCACCTCGGTGATGCGGGCTTCGATCGTCTCGAGCTGTGAGGCGGCGCTCGCTTTCCGGTTCTGCCACTGGGTGCGCTCGGCGATGATCGCCTGTAGGCGGCGATCGGCGAGCTCGGCTTCCCGCGCGAGGGCCTGCGCTTCCGCGCGCACTTGTGCGGCGAGGCGGCGGTGGCCCTCGATCTCGGCGCGCACGGCGGCGAGCTTTTGCTCGGCCTCGACGCTCGGTGGCAGTTCCTCCAGCGCGGCGGTTGCGTTCTGATGCGCCGCATAGGCCTCGGTGAGGTCGGCCTCCAGACGGGTACGCGCTTCCGAAAGCGCCGATTTGCGCGCGGCATGGCGGTTGACCTCGCGCTCGGCCGCCGCATGACGCTCGCGCGCGGCATCGGCCTCGCGCTGGGCGGCACGCCAGCCTTCGCGCGCGGCGCTCTCGGCCGCGGCCGCAGCCCTCAGCTCGGCCTCCGCTGTCTCCAGCGCCTCTCGTTTGGCCGCGGCATCGTTGCGGGCCTGCTCCAGCTCGTTTTCGATGTCGACCAGTCGCGCGCGTTCCGCGAGGCGCCGTGCCGCGCCGGTCGGCGCATGCGCGGCCGCCACAAAACCGTCCCAGCGCCAGATGTCGCCCTCGAGCGACACCAGTCGCTGGCCCACTTTCAGCAGCGGTGCCAATTCCGCGCCACGCTCCTTCGCCACGACGCCGATCTGCGCCAGGCGGCGCGCGAGTTCCGGCGGCGCCTGCACGCGCGCGGCCAGCGGCTCGATGCCCTCGGGTAGGATCGGGTCCTCGTCGCTGGCGCCGGCGAGAGTCCAGTGCATCGGCGCCGATGGATCGACAGGCGCGTCGAGATCGTCGCCCAGCACAGCGCCGAGCGCCTTCTCAAAGCCCTTCTCGACGGTGACGCCATCGATGATCGGCGGCCAGAGATTCTTGGTCGCGCTGGTCACGAGTTTCGCGATGGTGCGCGCCTCGGTCTCCAGCCTTTGAACCCGTTTCTCGGCCTCGGAGAGCGGTGCGCGCGCGGCCTCCAGGGTCTGCCGTGCCGCCGAATGCGCGGCTTCGCTGGCCTGCGCCGTCATTTCCGCCTGCAGCCGGTTTTCCTGCGCGCTTTCCGTGGCGGCGGCGAGGGTGTCGAGATCGCCGAAGCCCTGGGTCTCCTGCGCGAGCTTTTCCTCCTCGCGCTGGACGTTGGCGATTTCCTGGTTCAGCCGCGCCAGGCGGTCGCGATGGCTGCGGACGTTCGCCTCGAGCTGGTTGCGCTTGGCGGTGAGATCGGCGAGCGCCGTGGTCAGTTCGGAGAACTGCCGCTCCCAGTCGGCCAATGTTGCCTCGGCTTCGGAAACGCGCTCATCGACGCCGCTGCGCCGTTCGACGCGCGACTTGATCTCTTCCTTGAGCTCGGCGTCTTCGGTCTCCAGCCGCTGCAGCGCGACGTCGGCATCCGAGGTCTGCTGCTGCTCGCGGGCGATGTCGCCGGCAAATTGCCCAAGCCGACGGTCGAGCTCCGCGACGCGCTCCTTGGCGCGCTCTTCCTCGCGGTCGAGCATGTTGCGCGCGGTGGTCAGCCGCTGCAGGCCGGCGGCGGCACGTGCCTCTGCTTCGCGCAGGCCCGGCAGTTCGGAGGCGCGGATCGCCTGGATGCGCGCGGCCTCGGCCTGTTCGCGAGTGCGCTCGGCCATGTCGCGCACGGTCAGATCGTGATTTTGCGCCCCCTCGTTGAGGTCCGCATGCGCCTGTATCCAGCGCAGGTGATAGAGTGTGGCCTCGGCCTTGCGGACCTTGGCGGCGACCTCACGATAGCGGATCGCCTGCCGGGCCTGCTTCTTCAGGCCGTCCATCTGGCCGGCGAGTTGGCCGATCACATCCTCGACGCGGGTGAGATTGGTTTCGGCCGCCTTCAGCCGCAGTTCCGCCTCGTGACGGCGGGCGTGCAGGCCGGCGACGCCGGCGGCATCTTCCAGCACACGGCGGCGCTGCTCAGGCTTGGCTTGGATGATCTCGCCGATCTTGCCTTGGTGCACCAGCGCCGGCGACCGCGCGCCGGTTGCGGCATCGGCGAACAGAAGCTGCACGTCGCGGGCGCGGACGTCGCGGCCGTTGATGCGGTAGACGGAACCCGCCTCGCGCTCGATACGGCGGGAGATTTCCAAGAGCTGGCTGTCGTTGACGGCGGCCGGGGCAGTGCGATCGGCATTGTCGATCGTCATCACCACTTCGGCATGGTTGCGCGCCGGACGGTTGCCGGAACCCGCAAAGATCACAGCGTCCATGTCGGCGGCTCGCAGCGATCTGTGCGAGGTTTCGCCCATGGCCCAGCGCAGCGCCTCGACGAGGTTCGACTTGCCGCAGCCGTTTGGACCGACGACCCCGGTGAGGCCGTTTTCGATCACGAAGTCGGTGGGTTCAACGAACGACTTGAAACCGTGCAGGCGAAGACGCGTGAGTTTCATAAAGACGGATTCTCTCTCGGCAAGGAGCGAATCTCCCTGCCGGGACAATACCATAGATGGCAATCTCGGTGTGGGAGATGCGCCTGATGCGCCACTTCAAGGTGGCGACAATGGCTGCGCCGCGGCTCGAGGGCAACCGGCGGTCCAGGCTTTTCCCAAGGCTTTTATGAGGTTTACGTGACCTCGAAAGCCCTTGTGCACAAGGGCTTGCCGAATCAGCTCTTCAGAAGCGGGTTGATCTTCTTCTCAAATTCCTGGAGTGAGGCTTCGCCCTTGATCCTCTCGCCGTTGACGAAGAAGGTCGGCGTCGAATCGACCTTCAAAACCTCGCTCGCGTATTTCTGGTCAGCGGCGATCTTGTCGAGCAGCGACTGGTCCTCCAGGCAGTTGTCCACCTGCTCCTTGCTCAGCCCGGCCTGCTTGCCGATCCGCTCCAGGTTCTGGGTGGTATTCGTCATCACCCAATCGCCCTGCGACCGGAACAACAGGTCGGTGACGGCGAAGTACTTGTTGGCATCGCCCTTGGCGATGCACCGCGCCAGCATCGAGCCGGCCGCGGCTTTGATGTCGAGCGGAAATTCGCGGAAGACGTAGCGCACCTTGCCGGTATCAATGTATTCCTTCTTGAGCTTCGGAAACACCTCGCTGTTGAACGCCGCACAATGCGGGCAGGTCATCGAGGCATATTCATAGATCGTGACCTTGGCGTCCTTGGGGCCCAGCGCCATGTCCGGGAGCGACTGCGGCTTGGCGACATCAGCCGAGGTCTGTGCCATCGCCTCCGTAATCAGGTGTAGCGGCGAAAAGCCGACCAGCGTGGCGAGTCCAGTCAGTGACAAGGCGACGGTGAAGGCGCGGCGCGTGATAATCAACGATCTGCTCCCGGATTGGCGCATCTGCGCCGAAATGTTCCAATTGAGACGCCGTTCGCTAACCAAAAACGCCCCTCGTGGCAATGGCGCGCTTTGGGCGGAGGTCCTGACGAAAGCGTCAATTTCGCTTGATCGCGGCGCCAAGCCGGGCCAGCGCATCCTTGAGCGCCTCGTCCTCCACCGCAGACAGCGTGTCGGCGATCCTCTTGACCGACGCGGGGTCCGGAGAGCCGGGTCGCTTGGGCCGATCGCGGCGCGACAGGGGAGCCTGCCGCAGGGCAATCCGGCCCACCGCATGCCAGCCGAAGAAGCGGTTGACCCGCTCCAGGATCACGTCCGAGCGGTGCTGAATTTCCAGCGCCATCGGGCCCTCCACCCGCAACACCAGCGTGGCCGGTTCCTGCGGTTGGCCCGTAACCTGCCGAGGCCATTGCATCTTGAGCGGCTCGGCGCAGGCGGCAATGTCGGCGCCGGCGATCTCCGGCCAACGGGTGACCAATTCGCGCGCGGCAAAGCCCTGCTTGGCATAGGCGTCGGAAAAGACGTTGCTGAGCAGGACGGAAAGCGGTTTGGCGCTGACGGGGCCGGGTTTGGGCATGCACGATTCCTAGCATGTGATGAGGCTTGATAGGAGCTAGAACCTCGGCCGTCATGGCCGGACCCGGCCATCCACGAAGGCCGAAGCAAGAAATACGTGGATGCCCGGGACAAGCCCGGGCATGACGGGGAGAAAGTTGCGCTAAAACTGGCCCATGAGTCCTGTTGGCGCCATTAAGGCAAAACCACTTGCAACCGCAGCCAGCGATCGACCCGTACTTCTGCTCGCATGGTACGACCGGCATCGCCGCCGGCTACCGTGGCGGGCGCTGCCGGGCGCGCGGCCTGATCCGTATCGGGTATGGCTGTCGGAGATCATGCTGCAGCAGACCACGGTCAAGACCGTCGGGCCTTATTTCGAGAAGTTCATGGCGCGTTGGCCTGATGTCGCAAGCCTGGCGCAGGCGTCGCTTGATGACGTGCTGCGGCTCTGGGCCGGGCTTGGCTATTATTCGCGCGCACGCAATCTGCATGCCTGCGCGGTCGCGGTCGTGCGCGAGCATGGTGGCGTCTTCCCGGATAGCGAAGCGTCCTTACGCAGCTTGCCGGGGATCGGGCCCTATACCGCGGCGGCCATCGCCGCAATCGCCTTCGACCGGCGCACCATGCCGGTCGACGGCAACATCGAACGCGTGGTGTCGCGCTTGTTCGCCGTGGAGGAAGCGCTGCCGGAAGCGAAACCGCTGATCCAGCAATTGGCGACGACCTTGCTGGGCCAAGCCCGCGCCAGCGACGAGAAGGCCCGCGCCGGCGACGAGAAACCTCGCGCTGGCGACGAGAGGTCTCGCGCTGGCGACAGCGCGCAGGCGCTGATGGATCTCGGTGCCACCATCTGCACGCCGAAGAAACCGGCCTGCGCGCTCTGCCCGTTGACGGATGACTGCCTAGCGCGCGCGCAAGGCGCGCAGGAGAGCTTTCCGCGCAAGGCGGCAAAGAAGACCGGCGCGCTGCGTCGCGGCGCCGCTTTCGTGGTCAGGCGCGGCGAGGAGCTTTTGGTGCGCACGCGCCCCGAGAAGGGGCTGCTCGGCGGCATGACCGAGGTGCCCGGCTCCGGCTGGCTCGCCGAGCAGGCGGAGCAAGCAGCGCTGGCGCAGGCGCCCACGCTGAAAGGCATCGCGCTCTGGCACCGCAAGGCTGGGGTGGTCACCCATGTGTTCACGCATTTTCCGCTGGAACTCGTGGTCTATACGGCGGACGTGCCGCCGGGCACGCGCGCGCCCGACGGAATGCGCTGGGTGGCGATCGCAACGCTTGCTCATGAAGCGCTTCCGAACCTGATGCGTAAGGTGATTGCACACGGGCTCGGCGAGTAGCGCTATCCAGCCTTATTATCCAGCCTTGGTTATCCAGCCTTGGCGCGGTGGGTCTGCTGGGGCAGTTCCACGATCGGCGGTTTGGCGTTGAGGGCGTCGACCTGGAAACCGGCCACGCGCTTGTAATTGGCCGCGATGCCTTCCAGTTCCTCCCGCGATAGCACGTCGGTGACGACATTGAAGCCATCAGGCGCGCGCTCCTCGACGAGTTGCATCACCTGCTCCGGTCCGTTACGGCGGTTGAGCATGACGAGATCGGTCGTCGCGGGACGGCGTTCGGCCTCATAGGCCGCGAGTGCCGTGTGACTAAGTCCATGGGCGAGGATCTCGCGGGTGAGCACGCGCGCATCCAAAATCGCCTGCGAGGCGCCGTTGGAGCCGATCGGATACATCGGGTGGGCGGCATCGCCCATCAGCGTCACGCAGCCGAACGTCCAGCGGGCAAGCGGATCACGATCAACCAGCGGATATTCGTAAGCCTTCGGACAGTTGCGGATCAGCCCGGGCACGTCCAGCCAGTCGAATGTCCAGCCTTCGAACCACGGCAGAAACTCTTCCGGCCTCGCCGCGCGATTATAGTCCTCGCGGCGCCACTGATAGGTCGGCGGCATGTGCCGCTCGGCGATCCAATTGATCTGGTGCTTGCCGGAAGCATCCGGCTCCTTCGAAATCGGATAGCAGACGAATTTCAGGACTTCGTGGCCGGCCATGATCATGGTGCGGCCGGACAGGAACGCATCGGCCGCGGTGATGCCGCGCCAGAGGATGCGGCCGTTCCAGATCGGCGGGCCCTCGTCAGGATAGAGCTTCTCGCGGATCGCGGAGTGAATGCCGTCGGCGGCGATCAGCAGCGCGCCATCGTAAGCGCCGGCCGCGCGGCCGCTTCCCTTGTCGATGAACTCGGCGCGGACGCCATGAGCGGTCTCCTGCCAGCCGGCGAGATGGTGGCTGGTCCGGATGTTTTCCGCGCCGAGCCGTTCGATCGCTGTCTCGAGCAGGATCTGCTGCAGGATGCCGCGATGGATCGAGAATTGCGGCCAATTGTAGCCGGCTTCCAATCCGCGCGGCTCGCTCCAGATCGGCTTGCCGTGTTTGGAGAAATAGGCGAGCTCCTTGGTGCGCACGCCCGCTTCATCGAGCCTGTTCAGCAGGCCGAGTTCGGTCAGCTCCCGGACCGCATGCGGCAGCACATTGATGCCGACCCCGAGCGGCTTCAGCTCGGCGACGCTTTCGAAGACGATTGCCGGAACGCCAATCTGATGCAGGCTGAGCGCAAGCGTCAGCCCGCCGATGCCGCCGCCCGCGATGAGTACCGTCATGGGATCGATCCCCCTTTTGGGCGCGGTCTTGGCACAGGCCGGTGGAGGTGGGCAACTGCGAACTGGGCAGGGATGGACGACGGCATGAGGCGTCGGTAACGTTCCGCGTTTCCCTGAAGGTGAGGTCCGACATGTACAAGCTCTACTATGCCCCCGGAACCTGCGCGCTCGCCTCCCATATTGCGCTGGAAGAAGTCGGCGCCGACTACGAAGCGGTGCGCCTCGACTTCAAGGCCAACCAGCAGAACAGCCCGGACTATCTTGCCATCAATCCCAAGGGACGCGTGCCCGCGCTCGTCACCGATCGTGGTGTGCTGACCGAAACGCCGGCGATCCTGACTTATATCGCCCAGACTTTCCGCGACGCCAAGCTCGCGCCATCAGACGATCCCTTTGCGCTGGCGCAGCTTCAGGCCTTCACCAGCTATCTCTGCTCCACGGTGCATGTAGCGCATGCCCACAAGATGCGCGGCTATCGCTGGGCCACGGAAGATTCTTCGTTCGCCGACATGAAGCGGATGGTGCCAAAGAGCGTGGGCGCCGGTTTCGCGCTGATCGAACGCGACATGCTGAGGGGGCCCTGGGTGATGGGCGAGAGCTATACGATCTGCGATCCCTATCTGTTTACGATCGGGCAATGGCTCGATGGCGATGGCGTCGATCTTGCGGCGCTGCCCAAAGTGATGGCGCATCGCAAGCGCATGCTGGAGCGGCCGGCGGTGCGCAAGGTGGTGGAAGAGGAAAAGGTCTGAGCGGATCGTCGGGTGGGCAAAGCGACAGCATGCCCACCTTTAGACGCGATCGCGTCGCTGTAGACTGGGTACGGCGCAAGCGTCTTTGCCCACTTTACGCTGTCTTTCCCTTGTCCAACTCCCGTCCCGTCTCCAGCATCAGCCTGCGCAGCCAGATCGAGCCCGGGTCCATTTGCGCGCGGGTCGGATAGAACATGAACTGCTCGTCTATGCCGGGATCGAGCGGCGGCGTGACGGTTACGAGCGACAGCTGCTTGGCAAGCGCCGCGATGAGCCGGCGCGGCACGAAGGCGACGAGATCGGTGCGTGCCGCGACATGCAGCGCCTCGATATAGCCGGGCACGACCAGCGCGATGTGCCGCTCGATCCCTTTCGCGCGAAGCCAGGTGTCGATCAGGTCTTCGTTCTGGCCGCGGATGATGACGGCCACGTGCCGCGCCTTAAGGAAGGTCTCGCGCCGTTTCAATCTGGCGCCCAGGGGATGGCCGCGCCGCACCGCTAGCGCGTCGGAATCGCTGTAGATCAGCTGCCGGTGAAAGCCCTTGAACGCGTTGCCGATCGAGATCACGAGGTCGATCGTGCGGGCGAACTCCGCATGGAAGATCGCGGGGCCGCGCCACGGCACCACGTCGATCCGGACGTTCGGCGCGAGGCGGGTGATCTTCTCCATCAGGCGCGGCATCAATAATTCCACCGCGACGTCGGGCATCATCAGCCGGAACTGGCGTTCGCTGCGCGTCGCATCGAAATCATCAGCGACGAACAGCGCGCGCACCTGCTCCAGCGTCTCTGCCAGCGGCGCGCGCAAGGCAAGCGCGCGCGGCGTCAGCTCCATCCGTGCGCCGGTCCGCACCAAAAGGGGATCGCCGATCAGATCGCGCAGCCGCTGCAGCGCGTGACTGGCTGCCGGCTGCGACAGCCCGATCCGCATCGCGGCGCGGCTGACATTTGCTTCCTTGAGCAGTGCATCCAGCGCCACCAGCAAATTGAGATCAAGCGCGGCCAAATTCATCGAGTGAATATATATCATACAAACTATCGATTGGAAGAATATAGCACCGGCGCGCACAAGCATAGCAGTCCCTTTAACGAATGGAGATGTCGCCATGAGCGATTGCGAACAAGAAACTCATGCAGGAGATTTTTGCCGTCGCGGGAAATCCCGATTCGGCCGTGCGTGACCGCGCGTTGTTCATCGCGACGCTCGCCGACGACGCGTCCTGGACGGTCACGGGGCAGTATTCCTGGTCGCGCACCTTCGAAGGCAAGGAGCAGATCCTCAATGACCTGCACGGCCGTGTGCGCTCGCGCCTCGTCGATCGGGCGCGGACGGTCGCCCGTCGCTTCGTCGCCGATGGCGACCATGTTGTGGTCGAGGCGAGAGGCGACAACCTTACCAAAGAGGGCGTCCGCTATGACAACGACTATTGCTTGGTGTTTCGCCTGGAGGACGGCAGGATCAAGGAGGTTAGGGAATATTGCGATTCGGTTCTGACCGAGACGGCGCTGGGTAAGTTTCCGGGAGCACAGTAGCTTGCCGGACTCCTGTTCATTCCGGGGCGCTCGCGAAGAGCGAGCGAACCCGGAATCTAGAGCTTATGGCGCGAGATTTCCGGGTTCTCGCTTCGCGCGCCCCGGAATGTCGGAGGTTAGCGCGATCACGCCACCTTCGTCTTCAGGTGCCCGAACATGATCTGGCGCGCTTCGTCGTCCATCTCCGCCTTGAAGGTGAACTTGTCCTTTAGCGCCAGCGCACGCGGTGCGGCAGCGCGGGCCGAAATCTCGTCCACTAGGCGCTTCACGTTGGAGTATTTGGCGTAGCCCTCGTCGCCGAGCACGAACGGCGCCATCCGAGCCCAGCCCCAGAACGCCATGTCGACGATCGTGTAGGCGTTGCCGACCATGTAGCGGCTGCCCGCGAGATGGTCGTCGAGGATCTTGTAATGGCGGTTCGCCTCGAATTGGTAGCGGTTGTTGGCGTAGTCGAGCTCCTTCGGCGCGAAATGCTTGAAATGCACCGCCTGTCCCGAATAGGGGCCGAGGCCAGTCGCGATGAACATGAGCCAGGACAACATCTGCGCGCGGTTGTCGGGCGAGGCGGGTGGCATGAATTTTCCGGTCTTTTCACCGAGATAGAGCAGGATCGCGTTGCTGTCGAACACGAACACGCCGTCATCGTCGATCGCCGGTGCCTTGCCGTTGGGATTGATCTTCAGGAATTCCGGCTTGAACTGCTCGCCCTTGCGAGTGTCGACGGCGACCGGCTCGTAAGGCAGGCCGGACTCTTCGAGGAACAGCGCGACCTTGTTCGGATTTGGCCCACCGTTGAAGTAGAACTTGAGCATCGAGTATTTCCCTTCGTTTCTGTTGGCGACGAATTTGGGATGCGGCGGAGTTGCAGCATGCGGGCACTTCCATGCGCAAATTCTCGGGAGCGCGCAAGCGACGAGTTTGTGAGTGGCGGACCCGCGGTTGCCAGTTGTACGAGCACTGTCATTCCGGGGCGATGCGAAGCATCGAACCCGGAATCTCGAGATTCCGGGTTCGCCTCTGCGAGGCGCCCCGGAATGACAATGCAGGTGGATTAGGTTTACCCCGCCGCCATTTCCGCGCGAATCTGCGCGCGCAGCTCGTCGATCAGCTTCAGGCCGTTCTTGGTCTCGACGTGCCAGAAGGTCCAGCCGTTGCAGGCCTCCGATCCTTGCGCGACCGCGCCCATACGGTGGATGGAGCCGACCTTGTCGCCGAGCATGATGGCGCCGTCGGCGCGCACCAGGGCGCCGTGACGTTTCTTGGCGTCGACCAGTTTCGTGCCGGGCATGATCATGCCGCGCTCGATCAATTCGGCGAAGGCCACGCGCGGCGCCTCGCGCGCGGACATGAAGGGAGCAAGCGCGGCTTCCGGCAGCGGTTCGACCGCCGCAATGCGATCCGTCGCCGCCTTGGCGTAATCCGCGTCACGCTCGAAGCCGATGTAGCGGCGGCCGAGCCGCTTCGCCACCGCGCCCGTGGTGCCTGTGCCGTTGAAGGGATCGATCACAAGATCGCCCGGCCTCGAGGAGGCGAGGAGCACGCGCGCAAGGAGATTTTCCGGCTTCTGCGTCGGGTGGACCTTCCTGCCGTCCTCGCCCTTGAGCCGTTCCTCGCCGGTGCAGAGCGGGATCAGCCAATCCGAGCGCGCCTGCACGTCCTCGTTGGCGGCCTTCAAGGCCTCATAGTTGAACGTATAGCCCTTGGCGTTCTCGTCGCGCGCCGCCCAGATCATGGTTTCATGCGCATTGGTGAATCGCCGGCCGCGGAAATTCGGCATCGGGTTCGACTTGCGCCAGATGATGTCGTTGAGCACCCAGAAGCCCAGGTCCTGCAGAATCGTGCCGACGCGGAAGATGTTGTGATAGGAGCCGATCACCCAGAGCGTCGCCGACGGCTTCATGATGCGGCGGCAGGCGAGCAGCCAGGCACGGGTGAAGTCGTCGTAGGCGGCGAAGGAGGAAAACTTGTCCCAGGCGTCGTTGACGGCATCGACATGCGATTCGTCCGGACGCTTCAGGTCACCCTTGAGCTGCAGGTTGTAAGGAGGATCTGCGAATACCAGGTCGACGCAGGCTCCCGGCAATTTCGACATCTCGGCGACGCAATCGCCGACGATGATGCGATGCTGCGTTGCCTTGGACTCCTGGGTCTCAAAATTTGAGCGGGGCGCCCTTGCAGACGCCCCGCGACGCGACACAACCATGACTCAAGAACTCTGACTCAGGCGACGCTGTCGGCGACGCGGGACCAACAAACCGACTGGCCGCTAACATGACGGCTCAAAGTAAAAATCGACTTAACCGGAAAATTTTTTCGCAACCAATCAAGCGCGGCGTACCCTGTGGCGCGATGGCTTTGCGGCGAAGCCCGCATCGTCCGTGCCGCTGACAAGTTTCGGTTTGCGTTGTGCGTTTTCCGTCCGCCGTTGCGATCGGATGCGCGGCGATGCGACTCGACGCCACTAGGCAATTTTTGCCGGGCGCGCTATTGATTGATGCCGAGGAGATTTTACGTTTGTTGCGTGCGCTGTCGAAGAAGCGCCCCAGAAAGAATCCAGGGAAAAGCTGCCATGCGTTACGATGATTTCCGCCGCAGCGACGACATCGAGGATCGTCGCGGCGATGACGGCGGCATGATGGGCGGTGGCGGCGGTGGTCTGGGCCTGCCGATCGGTGGCGGTGGTTTGGGCATCGGCACCGTCATCGTGCTCGGCCTGATCGGTTACGCCCTCGGCATCGATCCGCGCATCCTGATCGGCGGCGCTGAAATCCTGACCGGCGGCGGACAGGCGCCGACCTATCAGACCGACCGTCGCTCGGGCCCAACCAAAACCGGCGCGCCGACCGACCAGATGGGCAGCATGATCTCCGGCATCCTGGGCGAGATCGACGACCGCTGGAGCGAGGTCTTCAGGGCCAACGGCCAAACCTATGTCGGTCCGAAGATCGTGCTGTTCCGCAACGTCACCAATGGCGGCCGCTGCGGCATGGCGCAGTCGGCCATGGGGCCGTTCTATTGCCCGCCGGATCGGAAGATCTTTTTGGATACGGGATTTTTCCGCGAGGTCGAAACGCGTTTTCACGGCTGCTCCGGCAGCGCCTGCAAATTCACCGCGGCCTATATCATTGCGCATGAAGCCGGCCACCACGTGCAGAACCTGCTCGGCATCCTCCCGCGCGTGACTCAGCTGCAGCGGCAGGCGGGCAGCAAGGCGGAGGCCAATGCGCTGCAGGTGCGCGTGGAGCTGCAGGCGGATTGCCTCTCCGGCGTATGGACGAACCACGAGGAGAAGAAGCGTCCCGGTTTCCTGGAGGCTGGCGACATCGATGGGGCGCTCCAGACCGCCTCCGCCATTGGCGACGACACCCTGCAGCGGAAAGCGACCGGGCGCGTAGTGCCCGACTCCTTCACCCACGGCACGTCGGCGCAGCGCAAGCGCTGGTTCATGACCGGCTACCAGCAAGGCACCGTGCAGGCATGCAACACCTTTGGCGCGGGGGCGCTGTAATTGGCTCGTCATTCCGGACAGACCGCGAAGCGGGCTGATCCGGAATCTCGAGATTCCGGATTCGCGCTTTGCGCGCCCCGGAATGACAGTTGAGGGTTTGGCAATGTCTTCCATCGACCAATCAAAGCAGTTCATTCCGCTCGACATCGCGGTGCTGACCGTCTCGGACACGCGCTCGCCGGCCGACGACAAATCCGGAACGACGCTGGCCGACCGCATCGGCACAGCAGGCCACAAGCTTGCGGCGCGCGATATCGTCACCGACGACGTCGACGCGATCCGCGCGGTGGTCCAGCGATGGATCGCGGACAAGGGCGTGGATGTGATCATCACCACGGGCGGCACCGGTTTTACCGGTCGCGACGTCACGCCGGAAGCGATCGAACCGCTGTTCGAAAAGCGCATGGACGGATTCTCGATCGCTTTTCACATGTTGAGCCACGCCAAGATCGGCACCTCGACCGTCCAGAGCCGCGCTACCGCGGGGGTGGCGAATTCGACCTTCATCTTCTGCCTGCCCGGCTCGCCGGGTGCGTGCCGCGACGCCTGGGACGGAATTCTGGCGGCGCAGCTCGACTACCGCACGCGCCCCTGCAATTTCGTCGAGATCATGCCGCGCCTGGACGAGCATCTGCGCCGGCCCAAGGCGCAAGGGGCGTCAGCGTAAAAGATATATTATAAGAGGGCAAAGGCGCGCACGCGCCGTGTCAACACAGCCGGAGGAGTTGCAGATGGCCTCAACCGTCAAGCAGATGTTGGAAGCGGCCAACGCCGCGGTGCCGAAGATCACGCCCCAACAGGCGCAGGAACTGATCGCCAAAGGCAACACGCTCGTCGTCGACGTGCGCGATGCGCCGGAGGTCGAGAAGAGCGGCAAGGTGGCCGGCGCGGTGCATGTGTCGCGCGGCATGCTGGAATTTCGCGCCGATCCAGACTCGCCCTCTCATGACAAGAATTTTGCCAAGGACAAGAACGTGATCCTCTACTGCGCCTCGGGCGGCCGCGCGGCGCTGGCCGGCAAGGTGCTCAAGGACATGGGGTATGGCCATGTCTACAATATCGGCGGCTTCAAGGATTGGGCCGATGCCGGCGGCGCGGTGGAAAAATAGAGTGGGCCGGGGCGTGTGAGCGCTTGGATTAACGCTCGCAAAGCTGCCGCGGTCCCCAATAGGGCTTGTACGTGCAGTCGGAAGCCCGGAAGGAATGATAGAAGCGTCCGCAGGCTTCGACATTGCATTGTGCGCTCTGCTGCTGCGGCAATCCGCTGTCGCCCTGATCTGAAGGTTCCGAACCGCCATTGGACGGTGCGTCCATAGCTTGTCTACCCATGGCTTGTCCGACCGTTGTTGGCTCGGCCGGCGGGGTTTGAGCGAACGCGGGCGAGTCCGCCTGCTGCATGAAGTCCTTCCAGATTTGCGCGGGCAACGAGCCGCCGGTAACCTTCTTCATCGGGCTGTGATCGTCGTTGCCGACCCAGACCCCGACCACGAGCGAGTTGCCGAAGCCGACGAACCAGGCATCGCGATAATCCTGGCTCGTTCCGGTCTTGCCGGCCGCGAAGTCTGAAAACGCGGCGGCTCTGCCGGTGCCGTGTTCGACGACGTCGCGCAACAGATCAGTCAGTTCCGCCTGATATTGCCCGAGACTGTGCTGGGCCTGTCCCGGCCGATCCAGCCGCACATAGTCCTTGTCGTTTTCGGTCTTGATCGCGGAAATGCCGTGTGCATTGACGGGAGCCTTGCCCGCGCGCACGGCCGCATAGGCCGAGGTCAGATCCAAGAGTGTCACCTCGGATGTCCCGAGCGCGAGACTCGGATTGTTCTGCAGCGGCCCGCGCAGGCCGAGGTCGCGTGCGGCAGCGATCACCTGGGGGATGCCGACCTGCTGCGTCAGGCGCACGGCGGCATCATTGAGCGAATGGGCGAATGCTTCCGCCAGCGTGACTCTGCCGTGATGATGATGCCCATAATTTTCCGGATGCCAGCCGTGTATGTCGACCGGCGCATCTGATATCTCGTCGTCCGGTGTGAAGCCGTGCCGTAACGCCGCGTAATAGTCGAACAGCTTGAACGCGGAGCCAGGTTGCCGTTGCGCCTGGACCGCACGATTGTATTGGCTCTCCGCATAGCTTCGCCCGCCGACCATCGCGACTACCGCGCCATCAGGCCGCATGGCGACAAGCGCCGCTTGTGTCGCGTGCTTTTCGGCGCCGTATTTGGCAAGCGTTGATTTGACCGTCTGCGCCGCGAGCTGCTGCAGGCGCGTGTCCAGCGTGGTCCGGATGTGAACAGGGCCGCCGAACGTCGGCGTAACCGCGGCCGCCTTCTTGTAGACCCAGTCGGCAAACCAGCCGCTCGAGGATGCCGCGAATTCGGCCCTGGTGGGCGTGGCCGGATGCAGCTTGGCCGCCAGCGCGTCCACCGGGCTCAATTTTCCGTTGTCCACCATTGCGTCGAGCACGGTCGCCGCGCGCTTGCGCGCCGCATCGAGATCGTGGAACGGATCATCCTGCGATGGGGCATTGACCATGCCGGCGAGCATGGCGGCTTCCGGCAGCGTCAGATCGCCAACGTCCTTGTTGAAATAGACCTTTGCCGCAGCCGGAAAGCCGGCCGCGCCAGAGCCCAGATAGACGTTGTTGAGATAGCTCGTGAGGATATCGTTTTTGCTCACATGATGCTCGATCCAGATTGAGATCGCCGCCTCCTGGATCTTGCGTCTGTATGTCCGCTGCGGACCGAGAAACAGGTTCTTCACGAGTTGCTGGGTGATCGTGCTTCCGCCGGCAACCGTCTTGCCGGCGATCAGGTTCTCTCTCAGGGCACGCAAGATCGACGGAAAATCCATCGCGCCATGCTCGTAGAAGTGCCTGTCTTCGATACTGAGAACGGCGTTGATCAGTTTCGCGGGCATGTTCCTGGCGTCCACCGGCGCCAATTTCTGCTGCCCCGCGCCCCATAGATCATGTCCGTCGGCAGATTCGAGCGTGATGACGCGTCGCGAGGTGACTTCCGCGGGAGATGGAAAATGGACCTGGCGCAGCTCCCACAGCAGAGCGCCCGCCAGCATTGCCATGACGAAAATGACGCTGAGCGCGACCCCGGCCATATAAAGGAGCAATCGCCTCCCGGACGGTGGCGGAGCGGAGGTGTCGTCGGCAGCGCCAGCTGAATGTCCGGCCAAGGAACTCTTACCTCATGGCAGAGGCGCGCTGCGTGACCGATGAGGCACGCATTGCGCGGTGCGAAAAGCATGCGCAAGAAACGCAAGCTCATGCACTAGGGTTCCCGACCTGGACGCATCGTCATGCCTCGCACCGGGCGCACTATTCGTTTCGCCGCCGAGCGCCCATATTTCCATCTGCTCTGACCGGTTCAGAATTGGATCACGCTCCACGCTGCCTTGTGCCAGATCAACAATTCCGTCCGAGCGAGCCGATAGCTTTCAGAAAAGTCAGACAATCTCGCGCAGGACAGGACCGATGGACAGAGAGACGGAATTGGCTCACTTCGCCCACGCCGAGAAAGTGGTGATCGAGGGCGAGCGGCACATCCAGCACCAGGAGCAGGTCATCGCCGAATTGGATCGCGACGGCCACGACACCGGCGGAGCGCTCGCGCTGCTCGCGATGTTTTGGCGGATCCAGGCCCAGCACGTGGCGCACCGCGATTTCCTGCTGAGGAAATTGGGTGAGCCGGGGGCCGCCAGCGCGACGGGATGGCGTTCAAGCCGCTGCATTAGATGATCGCCTGCAGCCCAAAGGCCGGACGCGCCCTCGTGGCGGCAGGCGCAATCTGCGTCACAAGCAGAAACAGAGCTAAGGACTTTCGGAATCGGTCAGCACGGCTGTCCCCTGAGTAGCGCAATTGCCACAACCATTGAGAAGTTGATAACCCGGGGTTGCCCGCCACACTTGCTCGCGCAAGCTCGGATACCCGCTGAGATTGAGGCGAGAGAAATTCTATTGCGCCGTTAGCTGGCACAGCCTGGAATGGGAGACGGCGCGATGCGTAGCCGGGGCCAGATCAAGTGGCAGCAGGTTTTCCCTCGAGGGTCGCCGATGACGGCTTGGGCCCGGTCGGGCTTGGCATCACTTCCGGCGCCAGCGAGGCGGCTTGGTCTGCGCTGCAACTGGACCCATCAAGTAAGTCATGTGAGTCAGGAGATTGATGATGAGAAAGCTCGCCGTCCTTTTCGCATGCGTCCTATTTTCGTGCCTTGTGGCTGAACCGGCGTTTTCGGCGATCAAGTTTAAACGCTTTCCTCATTGTCCTGACGGGCTTGTTTCGAAACGAACTTGCGAATGCCACGCCGGAACGTCAGGCCGCTATCGTTTCTGCCACGCTGGAAACTATTGCAACGCCAGTCGAGGCCATTGCGAGAAGCGATAGTTGCGACCAGGTCAGGTTGCTGATGAAATCAGCAAGCTTTCGTCCGCACGTTACGGGATTTTTGGCGCGCGCCAAGCGGCCGCCTGTCTCGCTTTCCGCAAGGCGCAAAAGCCGGAACTAAAGTCTAAAAACTAAAGTCTGACCCGGAAAGGCTCCAGATTACTCACTTGTAATTGGAGCGCCAAAATTTTTCAAAACTTTGGCAAGATTGTGCCGCCTCCCACGCGCCGCTACCACGACATGACCGGCGGCACGGCGCGCGTGGCTGACCTTGTTCATCTCCCAGGAGTGTCCTCATGCGAGCGTTCGCTCTCGCCCCCATTGCTCTCGCCATTTCGTTGCTCGTGCCGGCCGCCCAGGCCGCCGACGCCCACGATCCGAATATCAAAGGCCTCTATTTGATGACCGACTATCCCGCGGTCACGGTCAGGCCCGGCACCACGTCGAACATCCCGCTGCGGCTCCAGAACTATGGCCTCACGCCCGACCGCTACAAGCTGTCCGTTGCGGGCGTGCCGACCGGCTGGACCGCTACCATTCTGGGCGGCGGTCAGCCGGTCGCGGCCGCCATGCCCGCGCCCGACAAGGACGTGCCGCTGCAGTTGCGCCTCGACGTGCCCGCCAACGCCAAGCTCGACGAGCAGACGCTGACGGTGAAGGCGGAAGGGCAGGGCAATCAGGCAAGCCTGCCGATCCAGGTCGCACTCGCCAAGCAGTTGCCGGCCAAGCTGACCGTGAAGGCGCAACTGCCCTCGCTGCGCGGCAGCCCCAAATCGAATTTCGAATACACGCTGACGATCAAGAACGATTCGGGCCGTAACCTCAACGTCAGCTTCGCGGCGCAGGCGCCCCAGAATTTCGAGACCTCCTTCACCGAAGCCTATGGTACCCAGGAGCTGTCCGCGATTCCGATCGACGCCGGGCAGTCCAAGGACATCAAGCTGAAGGTGCGGCCGCCGAGCACCATCGATGCCGGTCATTTCCCGGTCACCGTGACGGTGAAGGCAGAGGACGCCACCGCCAAGACCGATCTCGCGCTCGACGTCGTCGGCCAGCCGCAGCTTTCGGTGGCGGGGCGTGATGGCTTGTTGAGCGCGCGCGCCGTGGCCGCGCAGCAGACTTCGATTCCGGTCGTGATCACCAACACCGGCAGCGCGCCGGCCGAAAACGTCAAGCTCTCGGCCAGCTCGCCCACGGGCTGGAAGGTGACGTTCAATCCGGAAAGCATCGATCGCCTGGTGCCGGGCAAGGACGCCGAGGTGCAGGCGCTGGTGACGCCGAGCGACAAGTCGCTCGCGGGCGACTACATGGTCAGCGTGAACGCGAACTCGCGCGGCGAAAGCGCGTCCAGCCAATTCCGCATCACCGTCAACACCTCGACGGTGTGGGGCATGGTCGGCGCCGGCGTGATCGGCGTGGCGCTGCTGCTGATGCTTGGTGCGGTTGCGAGGTTCGGACGGCGATGAGCGATCTTCGGAACGAAGTCATGCCTCCGCCCGATAGTGTCATCTTCGCGGATGGACTCACCAAGCGCTATGGCGAAGCCAGCGCTGTCGACCAGATCAGCTTCAACATCAAGAAGGGCGAGGTGTTCGGCCTGCTCGGCCCCAACGGCGCCGGCAAGACCACCACGATCCTGATGATGCTGGGACTGACGGAAATCTCCTCCGGCAAGATCAGCGTGCTGGGTTACGACCCGGCGCGCCAGCCGCTGCAGGTCAAGCGCCGCGTCGGCTACCTGCCCGACTCCGTCGGCTTCTACGACCATCTCACGGCCGTGGAGAATCTCGCCTACACCGCCAAGCTGATGGGCTTGTCGCTGAAGGAGCGGACCGAGCGCATCGCCGATGCGCTCAAGCGCGTGCGGTTGTCCGACGTCGCGCATAAACGTGTCGCGACGTTCTCGCGCGGCATGCGCCAGCGGCTGGGGCTGGCCGAGATCATCGTCAAGAAGGCGGAGATCGCCATTCTGGACGAACCTACCTCCGGCCTCGATCCGCAGTCGACGCTGGAGTTCCTGGACCTGATCCGCCATCTCAAGGCGGAAGGCACCACGGTGCTTCTGTCCTCGCATCTCTTGGACCAGGTGCAGCGCATCTGCGATCGCGTTGCGCTGTTCCAGGCCGGCCACATCGTGCTGATGGGCTCGGTTGCCGAGCTGTCGGTCCAGGTGCTGGGCGCCGGCTTCGTGGTCGAGGTCGAGGCCGAGGGCACCGGGATCGCGAGGCGTCTTGCGACCATCCCCGGCGTGTCCAATGTCGAGACGGTCGCGGCCGATCGCTTCCGCATGACCGCGGAACGCGACGTTCGCCCGGACGCGGCGCGCGCGGTGGTCGCGGTCGACGGTTCGCTCAAGCGGCTGTCGGTCGACGAGCCGAGCCTTGAGGCGATCTACGCCCGCTATTTCCAGGGCAAAGCATCGGGAGACATGCGTGATGCGGCGTGAGGGTTCGCCTTTCCAAGGTGTTGGCACGGTATTCGCCAAGGAGCTCACCGACAACATCTCCAGCGCGCGCATGCTGGTGCTCGAATTGTTGATCGTGCTGACGGCGCTCGCCGCGCTCTATGGCGCGATCAGCAATCTCCGCACCAACACGGCGGAGGATCCGTTCCTGCTCCTGCGTCTGTTCACGCTGTCGAGCTCGCCGCTGCCGTCCTTTGTCGCCATCCTCGGCTTTTTGATTCCGCTGATGGCGATCGGGCTCGGCTTCGATTCCGTGAACAGCGAGTTCAACCGGCGTACGCTGTCCCGGATCCTGGCGCAGCCGATCTACCGCGACGCGCTTCTGATCGGGAAGTTCCTCGCGGGCCTCGCCACGCTCGCGGTCAACCTGACGGCGCTCTGGCTGATGGTGATCGGGCTCGGCCTGCTCTTCCTCGGCGTGCCGCCGGGTACGGAGGAGATCCTCCGCTCCCTGGCATTCCTGGTCATTGCGATCTTCTATGCCGGCGTGTGGCTCGCGCTCGCCATGCTGCTGTCGATCGTGTTCCGCTCGCCGGCAACGGCGGCGCTGGTCGCGCTCGGTATCTGGCTGTTCCTGACGGTGTTGTGGCCGATGCTGGCGCCTGCCTTCGCGCAGATCATCGCGCCGCCCGATCCGCGCTACGCCGCGCTCGGGCTGCAGACGCCGGCGACGGGCCTGTGGTCGCAATTCCTGATGCGGGTGTCGCCGAACGATCTGTTCGCGGAGGCGATGCTGGCGATCCTGTCGCCGACCACGCGCACGTTAGGGGCGGTGTTCCTGGATCAGCTGCGCGGCGCCTTGATGGGTGCCCCGCTGCCGATCGGGGAGAGCCTCATGATCGCCTGGCCGCAAACCGTAGGCCTGATCGCTTCGAACATCGTGCTGTTCGTGGCGGGCTACATCCTGTTTCAGCGGCAGGAGGTGAGGGCGTAAGCGGCGCTCGCAGCACCTCTCCCAGCGGGGGGAGGTGCTGCGAACGAGACAGTTGAATTAATCTCTCACGCGCCGCTAGTGCCCTGCTTCGATCCGCTGCCAAAGCCAGCGCGCAACCGATGTGGGCGAGGAGTTCGCATTGTTGCCGCTGGCGCGCAGGTTTGCTTCCCGCATCGCGCCGATGTCGATCCGGCCGATGAGCGGCCGCAACGCCGGCTGCAGCGTCGCGTCATGAGCGCGGCCCGGTGCAAGCAGGAGGATCGCGTCGTAGGGCGGGATCGCCCGCTTGGGATCGTCGAGCACGACCAGATCATATTTGGCGATCAGGCCGTCGCTGGTATAGCCCGCGATGACGTCGACATCGCCGGCCGCGACCGCCGCATACATGAAGTTCGGCTGCATCTGCCGCTGCGTGCGGAAATTCAAGCCGTAGGCGTTGCGCAGGCTGGCCCATTCGGGGCGTGAGAAGAATTCGTAGTCGCCGGCGATCGAAAAGCTTCCCGCGCGCGTCGCCAGATCGGCGATCGAATGTATCCCGAGTGCCTCGGCGCGCTTTCTCGGCATCACCAGCGCATAAGCGTTCTCAAATCCGAGCGCGCCGAGCAGCGTGATGTTGCGTTTGGCGAGCAGCGTCTTCAATTCGGCAAGCAGCTGCTCGCGGGGCGGGATCTCCTTGCGGTGAAACTGGTTGACCCAGAGCGTTCCGGAATAGTCGACATAGACGTCGATATCGTCGTTCGCCAGCGCATCGAAGATGACGCTGGACCCCAGCCCTTCGCGCGTGGTTGCGGTTAAGCCGGCCGCGTGCAGCCGCTGTGCGATCAATTGCGACAGCACATATTGTTCGGCAAAGGTCTTGGCCCCGACGACATAGGTCGTAGAGGAGCGGGCCAGTACCGGCGTCAGCGTGACCGCGACCAAAGCGGCGATGCCCGCGCCGCCCAGCGCGGTCCGCAGCGGCTTGCGGCGGGCCAGGCCGCTCTCGATCAGTGCCAGCAATTGGTCGACCGCGAGCGCAAGCACGGCGGCGGCGACGCAGCCGAACAGCACGAACACCCAGTTCTGAGTCTGCAGACCTGCGAAGATGTAGTTGCCGAGCGACGTCTGGCCGATCGGGGTCGACAGCGTCGCGGTGCCGATCACCCAGACGGCGGAGGTGCGGATGCCCGCCATGATCACCGGCAGCGCCAAGGGCAATTCCACCTTGAACAGCGACTGCGGTGGCGTCATGCCGACGCCGCGCGCCGCTTCGAGCAGCGCGTCATCGAGGCTGTTCAATCCGGTGATGGTGTTGCGCAGCACCGGCAGCATGGAATAGAGCGCGAGCGCCAGCATCGCCGGCAGGAAGCCGAACGCGGAAAAATCGAAGCCGAACCAGGCAAAGGTGAGCGAGGCCAGCGCGAGCAGCAGCGGGTAGAACAGCGCGAGCAGAGCCAGGCCCGGCACGGTCTGCACGATGCTGGCGACAGCCAGCATCGTGCCCCGCAGCAGCGGGCGATGGCGGGCAAGGATCGCCAGCGGCAGGCTCGTGACCAGCCCGAGCGCGAGTGCGGCGAGGCTGACGCGCAAATGGCTGCCGAGATAGTCCGGCAGGTGGCTTGCGGCTTCGGTCCAGCGCGGATCGGAAAACATGGTCATGCCGCGCCCGCCCCGGGCAGCAACGTGTTGATTCGCTCGGCCTGGCGCCGCGGCGTGCGCAGGAGTTCGAGTACGTAGGCATCGCGGCTTTCGGCGAGCTCCGCAGGCCTGCCGAGCGCCAAGAGCTTGCCGCCGCGCATCACCGCGATCCGGTCGGCCAGCAGCAGCGCCTCCGTCATATCATGGGTGATCATGACGGTGGTCAGCCCGAGCTGACGATGCAGGGAACGATAGTCCTCGCCCAGCGCATCGCGCGTCAAGGGATCGAGCGCGCCGAATGGCTCGTCCATCAGCACGATGCGCGGCTCTGCCGCAAGCGCGCGCGCCACGCCGACGCGCTGGCGCTGCCCGCCGGAGAGTTCGTGCGGCATCCGGTGGCGATGGCCGTCGCCGTCGAGCCGCACCAGCGCAAGCAGTTCGGCGACGCGCGAGGCGATCCGCCCGGCGGGCCAGCCGAGCAGCCTCGGCGTGATCCCGATATTGTCGGCGACGCTCATATGCGGAAACAGCCCACCGCTCTGGAAGACATAACCGATGCGCCGCCGCAAGCCGACGGGGTCGATGTTGCGCACGTCCTCGCCCTCGATCGTGACGGTCCCGGCGTCGGCATCGGTCAGTCGGTTGGCGAGCCGCAGCAGCGTGGTCTTGCCCGAGCCGGAGCTGCCGACGATCGCCAAAAACTCTCCGTCCGCGACATCCAGCGATACGTCGTCGACCGCCACCACGCGCGCGCCGGCGCCATCGGCAAAGCTCTTGCTGACATGGGCGTAGCAGATCAGCGGTGCGGTCATTGGGCTTGAACCAGTGCTTTCTTGCGAGCCCGCGATTTCACCCTCCCCTGGAGGGGGAGGGTCGCACGTGCCGGGCGGCGCCCGGCACGTGCGGGGTGGGGTGACAGTCTATCCTCGTCGTCGGTGCTTCAGTGGCGCAACGTCCGCTTCGCGCGAACCGTACAACTCAACATAAATCCGCTCGAGCACCGCGGTGAGGTCGGCAGTGATCTCGGAATTCCAGAATCGCAGCACGCGATATCCCTCGTTCTCGAGCCAGAGCTGTCGCTCGCGATCGCGTTCGGCGGCCTCATCGTCATTGTGATGTCCGCCATCGAGCTCGATGATGAGTCGCTTGGCCGGACAGAAAAAATCAACCACATAACGCCCGATGGGCGCCTGTCGGCGGAAGTGAGTGCCTTCCAGCGGAAGCTCTTTGAGAGCCCGCCATAGTATTCGCTCATGCGGTGTCGTGTTGGCTCGCAGCTTCTTAGCGATTGCGCGTCGGATCGACGTTGACACCATTTTCGCGGCTCACCCCACCCCGTCTCGCGTCTCGCTTCGCTCAACGCGAGCCGACCCTCCCCCTTCAGGGGAGGATTAAGTGGAGCGCAGTTTCGTTGCAATCGCAAGCGGCGAATTGAGGTGCGCCTCGCCGCTTCATTGAACTCGCCCGCGCAAAAGGCTAAGGCATCTTTCGGATTTGGGAGGAAACGTAGTGAATGAGAGGGTGCCAACGGCGGTCGCGCTTGAGAACGCGACTGTGGCCTTCCGGCTTGGCGAGGGGCGTATCTATACGGCGGTGGAGAAGGCCAATCTTGCGATCGGTGCCGGAGAGTTCGTCGCAATTGTCGGTCCCACGGGATGCGGAAAATCGACCCTGCTCAATGTCGCCGCGGGCCTGTTGAAGCCGGCGGACGGAAGCGTGCGGGTGTTCGATCGTCCGCTGAGCGGACTGAACCGCGACGCCGGTTATCTGTTCCAGGCGGATGCGCTGTTTCCTTGGAAAACCGCGCTCGACAATGTCGCGATCGGTCTTGAAATCGCCGGTACGCCGCGCAGCGAAGCGCTCGCGCGTTCAAAAGACTGGCTTGCGTCGGTCGGGCTCGCGCATTTCGGCAACCGCTATCCGCATATGCTTTCCGGCGGCCAGCGCAAGCGCGTCGGCCTGGCGCAGGTCTTGATCCGCAACCCCAAGATTCTGCTGATGGACGAGCCGTTCGGCCCGCTCGATGCACAGACCCGGCAGGTGATGGGCAGCCTTCTGCTCGATCTCTGGAACGAGGATCGCAAGGCGGTGCTGTTCGTCACCCATGATCTGGAAGAGGCGATCGCGCTCGCCGACCGCGTGGTGATCATGTCGGCCGGCCCAGGTGCGCGCATCATCGGGGACTGGCGCGTTCAGCTGGCACGTCCACGCGACATTTTCGAGACGCGGTTGAACAAGGATTTTCACGCTCTGCATCGGGAAATCTGGAGCGTGCTCAAGGGCGAGGTGATGAAGGGCTACGCCCAATCGGCCGGTGCCTGAGGGGCGCCCGGTTTGTGCGGCAGGTGCGGTTGGGGGCTCGAGGAGTGCGTCGATGGTAAGGAGGAACGGGGCAGTGATGTCCAGGATTACATTGCTGGCGTTGCAGCTTCTGGTTGCCATCGTCGCGGTGGCGCTGTGGCAGTTTTTCGCTACCGTTCCGGTGTTCGGAAAGATATGGCTGCCGCCGTTCTTCTTTTCCAATCCGGTCGATGTCTTCAGCCAGGTCGTGAAATGGTTTGCCTCCGGCGTGATCTGGAAGCATCTCGCCATCACACTGTGGGAATCGATTCTCGCCTTCGTGATCGGCTCGGCCACCGGCGCGATGGTCGGCTTCTGGTTTGCGCGGCAACCACTGATTGCCGCGGTGTTCGACCCCTATGTGAAGATGGCCAACGCGCTGCCGCGCGTGGTGTTGGCGCCGATCTTCACGTTGTGGCTGGGCCTCGGCATCTGGTCCAAGGTCGCGTTGGGCGTGACGCTGGTGTTCTTTATTGTGTTTTTCAACGTCTATCAGGGCGTGCAGGAGGTCAGCCAGACGGTACTCGCCAACGGCCGTATGCTCGGCATGAGCGAGCGGCAATTGACGCGGCATGTCTATTGGCCCTCGGCGCTGTCCTGGATGTTCTCCTCGCTGCACACCTCGGTCGGCTTCGCCGTCGTCGGTGCGGTGGTCGGCGAATATCTCGGCTCTGCGGCGGGGCTCGGCTATCTGATCCAGCAGGCCGAAGGCGTGTTCGACGTCGGCGGCGTCTTTGCCGGCATGTTCGTGCTGTCGATCTTTGTGGTCCTGATCGACATCGGCGTGACGCTGATCGAGCGCCGGCTTCTGGTGTGGCGCCCCGCGCCTTCGGACGGACGGGGCTAGGGCGAATGTTATGTTGTAGTCGTCAGGCCGGAACCCATACCGCGGAATCTATCGATTTGCCGAAACTGGTCGACCATCTCTCGCCACAACGACTGCCTGTGGTTTTGCGTCCTGGCGTTCGCCAGGACGACCTCGGGGCGGTAGCCTTTGCAAGCCCTCCTCACTGCTCTATCTTCCCACCCATCGAATGGAGAAAACCATGAAAAGCCTGTTTGGCCGGCTCGCGGCGACACTATGCGCGCTGGTTCTGATGTCGCCGCTTGCTGCCGCGGAAAACAAGGTCACGATCGCGATCGGCGGCGGGGCCTGCCTATGCTATCTGCCGACGGTGCTGGCAAAGCAGCTCGGCGAATTCGACAAGGCCGGCGTTAACGTCGATCTGGTTGACCTCAAGGGCGGTTCTGATGCGCTGAAAGCTCTGATCGGCGGCAGCGCCGATGTGGTTTCCGGCTATTTCGATCACTGCGTCAATCTCGCCGCCAAGAAGCAGGCGCTGCAGGCCTTCGTCGTCTATGACCGCTATCCTGGCCTGGTGCTGGTGGTCTCGCCCTCGCACGGCAAGGAGATCAATTCGATCAAGGATCTCGCCGGCAAGAAGGTCGGCGTTTCCGCGCCGGGCTCATCGACCGATTTCTTCCTGAAATATCTCCTGAAGAAGAACGGTCTCGATCCGACCAGCTCCGCCGTGATCGGCGTCGGCTTGGGCGCCACCGCGGTGGCCGCGATGGAACAGGGGCAGATCGACGCCGCCGTGATGCTCGATCCGTCCGTCACCGTGCTGCAGGGCAAGTATCATGATCTGAAGATTCTCGCCGACACCCGCACGCAGAAGGACACGCTCGCCACGTTCGGCGGAGAATACCCAGGCGGCGCGCTGTATTCGACCACGGCCTGGGTCGCCGCCCATGGAAAGGAAGTGCAGGCGCTCACCAACGCGATCGTCTCCACGCTGGGCTGGATTCACACCCACTCGGCCGAAGACATCATGGCCAAGATGCCGGAGGAAATGGTCGGCAAGGACAAGGCGCTCTATCTTGCGGCGTTGAAGAACACCATTCCGATGTATTCGGAGACCGGCAAGATGGATCCCAAGGGCGCGGATGCGGTGCTTGCGGTGTTCAGCGAGAGCTCGCCGGAAATCGCGAACGCCCATATCGACGTCACCAAGACCTATACCAACAAGTTCGTCGAACAGGCCAAGAAGACGACAGGGGTGGGCGCGAAATAGCGGCATGGCATCTCCGCGTATCCATCGCGTCACGGCGCTCGAACTCAAGGTCGAGCGCTGGACCTGGCCGTTTTCGGTCGCACGCCGCACTGAGATCGATGCGCATTTCGCCGCCAGCCGGCGCCAGAAGCCAAAGCTCTGGAATGGCCGGGTGCTGCTCTGCCGCGAGCCGGCCTTCGACGGCGGGCGGTTCTGCGCGAACTATTTCGAAGTCGATTTCGCGAGCCTGCTCGCCTGGCGCGACTGGGGCTTCCCAGACCGGGAAGCCTTTAACGGTTTCGGCATGGGCGCGCTGCGCTGCGCGGATGGCGCCTTCGTGCTGGGCGAAATGGGTGGACACACCGCGAACGCAGGGCGCATCTATTTCCCTGCGGGCACGCCCGATCTCGACGACATCAATGGTGACAGGCTCGACCTCGCCGGCAACGTGGCGCGCGAGATCGAGGAGGAGACAGGCCTTCCGCGTTCCGCCTATCGCGCCGTACCACATTGGGACTGCGTGGTGACCGGCGCCACCATCGCCATGATCCGGACGTTGCAGCTGGACCTGCCGGGTGAAACGGTCCGCGCCCAGATCGAGGCCAATTTGTCGCGGCAGGAGCATCCCGAGCTTTCCGCCGTGCATCTGGTGCGCGGACGCGGCGATCTCAACGACAACATGCCGCGGTTCGTCACCGCATTTCTCGAGCAGCAGTTTTGATGGCTGACCCGTCATTGCGCGGACCCGTTGGCTCGCAATGACGGCGAAGTGAAACAGAAGGATAAGAACCTCTTTTCATGAACAAAAAGCCTTCGCGATCTCTCAATTACGACATCGACCGCTTCATCACGCCGTTCCGGGTCGACGGCTCAGAACGGTTTCACTTGAAGTCGCTCAAGACCAACGAGAAGGGCGGCCTCGACAAGGATGAGGGGGAGCAATTCGTGGAGGCCGGCCGCGAGCGGCTGGCCGGTCTGCAGGAGAAGCTCTACGCCCAGGACCGCTGGTCGATCCTGATCATCCTGCAGGGCATGGATGCGGCCGGCAAAGATTCGACGATCAAGCACATTTTCGACGGCGTCAATCCGCAGGGCTGCGAGGTCGTCTCGTTCAAGCAGCCGACCTCGCACGAACTCGCGCACGACTTCCTGTGGCGCAGCGTGATCGCGCTGCCGAGGCGCGGCACCATCGGCATCTTCAACCGCTCTTATTACGAGGAGTGCTTGGTGACGCGGGTGCACCCCGAACTGCTGCATCGGGAGAAGCTGCCGGGCAAGCTGATAACCAAGAACATCTGGCGCGAACGCTTCGAGGACATTGTCGCGTTCGAGCGCTACCTCGCGCGCAATGGCACGGTAGTGCTGAAGTTTTTTCTCAACATCTCGAGGCAGGAGCAACGCCAGCGTTTTCTCGACCGGCTGGAGCAGCCCGCCAAGATCTGGAAGTTCTCCATGAACGACGTCACCGAGCGCGCCAGGTGGAACAGATACCAGGCGGTGTACCAGGACATCGTCCGCCATACCTCGACGAGCGTGGCGCCATGGTATGTCGTGCCGTCCGATCACAAATGGTTTGCGCGCGTGGTGGTCAGCTCCGTCATCCTCAAGACGCTCGATGGGCTCGACCTGAAGTTTCCGCGTGCCGACAAGGCCTCGCTCGAAGAGTTCAAGCAGGTGCGCAAGGCGCTCGAGCACGAGAGCAAGCGCGGGCTGAAGCAGGTCGTGAGGAACGCGCGGAAGAAGTAGGATGGGTTGAGCGGAGCTCAACCTATCCTACGAAGCGATCGGGTGGTGATGCGGCCGAAACAGCCGGCCCTTTTCCGTGATAACGACGATTGCAAGCGTCGCCAGCGTGCAGAGCAGGAAGCCGGTCGCAAACGGCAGCACCGTGCCGTCATAGGCCTGTCCGATCACGACCCCGATGCCGATGCCGAGCAGTGTCGTGATCGATCCGTACAGCGACGATGCGGTACCGGCGATATGGCCCTGTGGCTCCATCGCGAGTGCCGTGAAATTGGCGATCATCAGTCCGAAGGTGAACATCAATAGCGCCGACAGGCCCATGAACAGCCACAACGGCAGCGCCGCAAGCTTCGCGGCCGTGAACATCGCCACCGCGACGGCAAGGAAGCCGACCAGCGCGCTGTGCGACATCACGCGCATGCCGATCCGCCCCACATGCCTTGCGTTGAGAAAGCCGGCAACGGCGACGCCGAAGGCAACGGCAGCAAACGCGAGCGGGAAGTAATGTCCGAGCTTGAAGGTACCCGTGAACACCTGCTCAGCGGAGAAGACATAGGCGAACAGCGCGCCCTGGATGCCGCCGGCGGCCAGCGCATAGCCGAGCGTCTGGCGGTTGGTCACGGTCTGCTTGTAAGCATCCAGCACGTCGGCGAGCGCAAAGGCCTTGCGCTCCGAAGCAGGCAGCGTCTCCGGTAGCCGTAGCGAGGTCCAGACCAGCGCCACCAGGCCGTAGACCATCAGCACCACGAAGATGCCGCGCCAATTGGTCATCAGCATCACCGCCTGTCCGAAGGAGGGGGCGATCACGGGCACGGCGATGAACACCATCATCGCCAGCGAGATCACGCTCGCCATGCGACGGCCGGCATAGCAGTCGCGGACGACCGAGGTCGCGATCACGCGGGTCGCCGACGTGCCGAGCCCCGCCAGCGCGCGCGCCAGCAGCAAGGTCTCGAACGAGGGTGCCGCGACCGCAAGCACGCTGGCAATGGCATAGAGGACCATGCCGCCGAGCAGCACCGGACGCCGCCCAAAGCTGTCCGACAGCGGTCCGATGATGAATTGGCCGAGCCCGAAGCCGATCAGGAAAGCCGACAGCACGACCTGCAGCCGGTTGGCGACCAAGATGTGAAAGGTCGAGCCGATGTTCGGCAGCGCCGGCAGCATCATGTCCATGGCGAACGGGTTCAGCGCCATGATCGCGGCGATCACGACGACAAACTCGGTGAATTGCATTGGGCGGTGTCTCGACACCTCTCTCGCGAGGGAGGTATCGGCATTGATGTCGGCCACGTGGTGATTCCGTAGTGTTTTATTGCCTTTGGAACAATCTGACCGTTCGTGCTGCAGTGCACAACCCCCGTTTCGGGATGGGAGGTCGGCAGCTTTCCGCTCTCCTCAACGGCCGTGGCCCTGCCGTGCCCTCGTTTCGCCCCGAACGTGGCGGACAGCAAAACGGGTCACGCGCGCGGGGCGGGGCAAGCGCCGGGGCTTCTTGCGGACTTCCGCGGGTGAGTTGGGGAAAATCGATGACAGCTTTACGCCTGAGAGCGCTGATCGCGGCATCCGCGTTGGCCTTGTTCGCGCATGCAGCCCTCGCCACCGAGCCGTCACCCGCCGAGCAGATCTCGGCTTTCCGCCTCAAGCATGGCGAGGAGCGCGTCATCATCGACCCCACCCTGAACCGCATCGCGCTTGCGCAGGCGAAGGCCATGGCGGCCAAAGATGAACTCAGTCACGAGGTGCTCGGCTCGTTCTCCTCGCGTATCGCGTCAAGCCATGCGGGGCGCGCCGGCGAGAACATCGCCTACGGCTACACCACCTTCGACAAGACGCTGGAGCAGTGGATCAACTCCAGCGAGCATCGCAAGAACCTGTTGCTGCACAAGGCCTCTCGTGTCGGCATCGCCAGCGCCACGGATGCCAGCGGCAAGCGCACCTATTGGGCGATGGAGATCGCGGGCGACTACGAACTCAAGCAGCCGAAGCCGCCGAAGGTGGTGAAGCTCGCGAAGGGCAAGACCAAGAGCAAGAAAGACACGCGGGTCGTGGCGCGTGCTGCTCCCCCGGCCGCGGTTGAATGCCATGTCAAGCTGCTGAGTCTTTGCTTCTGACGCCCCTCCGGCGCCACCCTTCTCACGCTGCGACAGCAACAACAGTATCGATTGCGATATTTAGCCGCGCTGCCGCTTCCGGCAGTTCGATGAACCGCGCCCGAGGCGGGCAGACATACTGACAAAGGGGCAGGTCGCCAGTTCTGGCGAGGTGCAGACGCTCGTGACAATCGTATTGGTTTCGCCAGCGGGCGAGACCATGCGGTAGCGCGCGCTCCGCAACGTAGTTGACACATCCCGGCGCAGGCGGCGGCGCCGTGCTGACGGCCTCGAACGATTTGCCCGCGACCAAAAACCGCCTGCAACTATCTTCACCCAGGAGAAAACGATGCCTGAGATT
>Ga0134125_10001263_pt1 | contig 31261 bp, 20 predicted proteins | sample KB31751_FD_96464 | JGI IMG/M metagenome (GOLD analysis project Ga0134125, IMG submission 96464) | Terrestrial soil microbial communities with excess Nitrogen fertilizer from Kellogg Biological Station, Michigan, USA - KB3-175-1 | ecosystem: Environmental > Terrestrial > Soil > Unclassified ... | reverse complement strand
TCATGGCCACCGTTTGCAATGTACTCCGCATCGACCCCGAGAAGACTAACATGTCGAACGTCGGCCGGCCGATCCCGCTGGCCGATCGCACGGCCAAGGCCGTCGCGGAGGCCGTCGCGTGAGGAAGATCCTCGGAGCGCTGGCAATGCTGTTCGTCGGCTCCGCACTGGCAGCGGATGTCGCCCCGCCGCCGCACGTGCGCAAGCCGCCGCTCGTCGAGGGGTTCGATGCCATCGCATTCGCCCCGCACCGGCCCATTCGCCTTCGGCTCAAAATCCGCTACGCCGGCAAGCCGCTCGCCGATCGTTGGCTGGAATCCCTCCGCACAGCCTACAAGGGGTTCGACCGCAATGGCGACGGTTGGCTCGACGGCAAGGAAGTGCAGAACATCCTCACCGACGGCTCGCTCGCGCAGCTCATCCAGTCCGGCTTCTACGCCCCGGTGCCCGACAATTTGCCGACGCTGGAGAAACTCGATTCCAATCTTGATGGCCGCGTTTCGTTCCCGGAGTTCGCCGCTTATTACCAGCTGGCGGCGGCCCGAGCCTCCCGTTCCATTCCGCCCAATTTCGAATCGCCCTTCAACGCCCAGACCACCGAGGCGATTTTCAAATTGATCGATCGCGACGGCGACGACCGCCTGTCGCAAACCGAAGTCGAAACGATGAAGGAGTGGTTCGTCAGCAAGGATGGCGACGAGGACGAGTGCCTGAGTCTGAACGAATTGGCGCCGAACAGCTCGCGCAGGCAGCAGCAGCCGACCAGGCCGAGCGTGCCGCGGTCGATCGTCGTCTTCCAGGCCGGCCAGATACCGACTTCCATCATCGCCGAGCGCGTGGTCAAGGACTACGACCAGGACAAGGACGGTTCATTGAGCTTGCGCGAATCGGGCTTCGACGCCGCGACCTTCGCCTCCCTGGATGCGAACCGCGACGGCAAATTGAACGCCGCGGAACTCGACCGCTGGCGAACGGGCCCGCCGGACCTGGAGGCAACTCTATCGCTGGGGACGAAACCCGCCGATTGCCGCGCGATCATCGATACGGATGCGAAGCTCGCCGCCGGCCGCGGTTTCACATTCAGCACCGTCGACCCCGGCCGGGTCATCGTTCGCCATGGCCGGCAGCCAATTGAACTGTGGGCGTTCGCGTTCAAGGGGCCGGATGGCCGCGGCAATTCCATCAGGCAGGTCTACGCGCAGCAGTTCAAGCAACTCGCCGGCGCCAAGGGGTACGTGACGGACAAGGACTTCACGGCCCAAATCGCGATCCAGTTCCAGCAACTTCGCGTTATCGTCGAACCGGCCGACTTCGATGGCGACGGCAAGCTCACGATGGCCGAACTCGACAAGTTTTTCGAGATGCAGCAACCGTTCGTCGATTTGGGGGTGTCGTTGGTGCCGATGGTGCAGACGCCGACGCTGTTTCAATTGCTGGACGAGAACCGGGACGGGCGGCTCGGGCTTCGCGAACTGCGGACGGCGTGGCGGCGGCTCAGTTCGCTGGAGCCGCCGCGCGCAGACGGTTCGCCGACGCGCTTCGTGACGCGGGCGGCCATCCAGCCGACGATATCGCTGCGGCTCAGTCGCTCCATCGATCGCGGCTTCGTCAGTCAGCAGGTTTACTATGCGAACCCCGGCGGCGTCCGCGTTCCCGAGAAAGGGCCGATCTGGTTCCGCAAGATGGATCGCAATGCCGACGGCGACCTGTCGCGGCTGGAGTTCCTGGGCACGCGCGCCGAGTTCGACGCCATCGACGCCGACCGCGACGGTCTGATTTCGCTCGCGGAAGCCGAGGCCTGGGAAAAGAAGACGCGGCGCGAGAAATGACGGCGCAGGTTTTGCGAAGGTAGTCCGAGCCGCGACCGTCAGGGAGCGGAAACTCGAACGGCTCGCTAACGCTCGCGGCTCTGATAAGGGCAAGCCGATGCCAAACACGTTCAAACGCGGCGATCACGTCGAATGGAATTCCGAGGCCGGACTGGTTCGCGGCACCATCCAAAAGAAGATCACATCCGAGATCGTCTTCAAGGGCTACAAACGGCACGCATCCAAGGACGATCCGCAGTACATCATCAAAAGCGATAAGACCGACCACATCGCGATTCACAAGGGATCGGCCCTTCGCAAAATCAAGAAGAAGTGAACGGCGTGGCGGCTTCGGGATAAGTCACGCGGCCGTCGGCGACTTGCGCGCCTTCGGTCAAGTCGTGCGGTCGGACAGTACCGTTCGGAAAGATGTGCTGTACGACCGTGCCTTGCGCCAGCAGATAATCGCTGACGAGGCGGCGATGGCACCGCCAGAACACGGCCTCGGAACACATCATCGCAGTGGGCACGCGGTCGGCGATTGCGCCAAGTTCCTCCAGCGCGACGCGGAAGGCATCGGTCGCCATGTAGTCGGCGTAGTTTCGAAAGCTGACGTTCCGCAGCGCTCCGTTCGGCGAATCGGGGTTGCCGCGGCTCGATCCGCGGCGGCCGCCGAGGCCTTCGTTCCAGTGATATTCGATTCCCGCGGCGCGCAGCGATTGAGCAAATGGCTCGCGGTTCCAGTGCGGATACTTCCTCGACCCGGGGAAGCGGCGAATATCGACGAGCGCCGCGACATCGTGCGTCGTCAAGAGCGCAATGAACTGCTCCAGCGGTTGGTTCGAGTGGCCAATGGAGTAAAGAGGATGACGCATGATGCATCTTCATTTTACGCAGGCGGCGCGATCCCCGTTGGGTCGCGGCTACGCGGTGTCCCAAAACGATAACGGCCCAGGGTTGCCCCTGGGCCGTGCGAGTCGGGCGAGTGAGTTTCGCCTAGCACCGCTGAACGGATTGGAACAGTTCGCTCAGCTTCATGCCCAGGGCCAGGCAGATGCGGTAGAGCGTCTCGATCGAGGCCGAGTTCTTCCCAAGTTCGATCTGGCTGAGGTAACCGAGCGATACCGCGGTGCGGTCGCTCATGTTGGAAAGCGTCAGGCCGAGGGCCTTGCGGCGTTCGCGGATCGCCGACCCTAGCGATTCCCGCAGCGCTTCCTCCGTCATCCGGAGCAGCCCCTTCTCTTCGAGGCAACGGAAGACGATCTCGCGGAGTTGATCGACCTGGAACGGCTTGGTCAGGTAGTCGTGGGCCCGCGCCCGCAAGCAGCTGAGTACGTTATCGACGGACGGATAGCCGGTCACCACGACCACCTTCGCGTCCGGCTGGGAATCCTTGATCCACGAAAACACCTGCTCGGCTTCCAGGCCGGGCAGCACGTAATCGAGAATGATCAAGTGGTACTGCGTGTTCCGCAGCGCGGAATCGACGAGCACCGGATCGGAGACGACGTCCGTTTGAAAGTCGCGGTTGGCCAGCGCCGCCTGGATCACCGAGCAGGTGGCGGGATCGTCGTCGATGATCAGGATTTTGATGTCGCCGGAGGATTGGAGTTCGCGCATCGGTTCCTGGGCGACCGTGCGGAGCGGCCGCGGCGTTTGCAGCAGGCGATCTTGAAGGTCGAACGTCATGGCAGTCATCCTCGCGCGGTGGCGGCGTTGAAGGCTACGGTGCGCACGGCGTCCTCGCGGAGGCCGGGTTGCGCGGCGGGCGGCGGAGTCGGAACGGCAACCGAGGGACGCGCCGCGACAAGCGGCAGCACCACTCGGACCGATGTGCCGCTTCCCGGAGCGGGGACGGCGTCGATCTGCAGACCGCCGCGATGGGCAGCGACGATTCGGTAAACGATCGCCAACCCGAGCCCGCGATGGCGAACCTTGGTCGTGTGGAACGGCTGGACGAAGAGCTTCTTTCGCACTTCGGGCTTGAATCCCGTTCCGCTGTCGGTGAACGTAATGAGCAGGTGCGAGCCGGGCGAAACCTTGCCGACATAGCCGCGCGCTTCGGCTTCGGTCAATTCCACGGGACCGGCGGCGATCCGCACGGTGCCGCCTTTGGGGCAGGCTTCGATGGCGTTTTCGAACAGGTGGCCGAGGGCCAGTTGCAGCGGGCTGGCATCGACGGCCACCGCGGGCAACCCGGCCGGCACATCTTTTTCCAGACGCAGCGCCGCATGCATGGCCGGCCGCAATCGCGCTTCTTCCCGACCGAGCGTGGCGACCACCGAGCCGGGCGTCGGCTTCGATTCACCGCTGCGGTTGAACAAATGCAGCTGCTGGGTGAAGGCGATGCCGCGCTGGCCGCCCTTGGCGATCTCGGCGATGTACGAGCCGGCCTGCGAACCAGGCGGCAACAGCGGGACGGCCAGTTCCGCAAAGCCGAGGATGCCGGTCAGGATGTTGTCGAAATCGTGAGCCATGCGGCCGGCGATCGCACCGGCATCGGCCAACCGCTGGGCGAGCGCATCGGGATCAATGGCTGGGCCGACGGCGACCGCGACAACGGGCGACCGTTCGAGCGTCTTGCCGACGAGGGCCATGTAAGCCCGCTCGGCATCGCTCCACGGTTGGTTCGCGGGTCGTTCGGCCCAGACCAATCCGAGTGAGCGGCCGGGGCAGTTCACCGGGGCATAGACCCGCGACCCGCCGCTCGGCAACGAGACGACCGCGGTCGGCTCGTTTGTACGCACTCGTCGGACGACTTCACTGAGCTCGCTCGCGGGGAGCGGTTCGGCGGCGGCGGCATTCGGGGCAGTCTTCGCAACGGTCGGCGCTTCGGCCGGCCAAAGGAAGCCGCCCGCCCGCCAGCCGCCCGCTCGCACCCAGCTCGCCAATGTCGCTTCCAGCGCGGACGCATCGGCAGCTTCCTGCCACCATTGCGGCAGGATGGCGAGAGCTGCGGGAAGCGTTCCCGACTGGGACATCGCGGCTTTCTCCCAACCTCGCCAAAGCGTTGCGCTCACACGCGAAAGCTCATCAGGCGATTCAACCTCTATCTAGAACGGGTGCTATCGAAGTCAAACGAATCGAGCATGCCGGACCTGAACGCGTGTCACGATGGGAACGGAATTCGCTAGAGTGGACGAGAAGCGCGCGAAGCTGCGGGGTTTGGAGCGTTGTCGCGATCCGACGGGGAGCGATCCACGACGCTCGGCTCCGCCTCGCGGCTACTAGCTGTCAGGAATGTAAAAGCATTGATCCAGCCAGCCTTTCTGACTCTCTCCCCGCTGGGGGGGAGAGGGTGGTTTGCGAGCGCAGCGAGCAAACCGGGTGAGGGGCTGGGTTGCTGCAACTAGACCCCTCACCCGACATCTCGCTCGCGCGAGATGTCGGCCTCTCCCCAACGGGGAGAGGCGAGGGCTGGTTGGCTCTGTGTCATTGCTTTTCTGTCCGCTTGCAATCCTTTCCAACCATTGCCTCACCCGGTACTTTGAATCTATCTCAACGTTCATTCTCGAAAGCGGGTGCGCCGTGTCGCGATTGCTCCGTATCGGCTTCCTCTTCGCCATCGCGGCTATCCTCACCGCGATTCCCGCGTGCGGCGGCAGCACCGACCAGCCCGGCCGCATCAAAATCGGCGTCGTCACCAACTGCTCCGATCCGTTCTGGGATCTGTGCGAGGCTGGCGCGAATAAGGCCGGCCACGATTTCGATGTCGACGTACTGTTCCGCCAGCCGGAAGGGCTCGATGTCGCCAAGCAGATGCCGATCGTCGAAGCTTTCGTGCAGCAAGGCGTGAAGGGAATCGCCGTCAGCGTCATCAACCCGACGGGGCAGAAGAAAGCGTTGAAGCGGATCGGCGAGGAAGTTCCGCTGATCACAATGGACAACGATGCCGACGACACCGGGCGGCTCTGTTACGTCGGCGTGGACAACAAGGAAGCGGGCCGCGCCGCCGGGCGAATGGTGAAGAAGTCGCTGCCAAACGGCGGCGTGATCGCCATGTTCATCGGCAGCGACATTTCCGCGAACGGCCAGGGCCGCATTCGAGGCGTGCTGGAAGAACTGACCACGCCGGAAGCGAACGGAACCCCGACCACCCGCACCTTCAACGGCCAGGAAGTCTCGGGCAAAATGTATGGCAAATACTTCCTCGTCGATGGCGAAGCCAAGTCCGATGGCGGCCCCGAAAAGAATCCGCAGCAATTTCCGAGCGCGATGCTCGGCCGTCTCACTGGCGTCCCCGATGTTTGCATGGTCGGCCTTTACGCTTATAACCCGCCGGCCATCCTCTCGGCGGTAAAAGCCAATTCGCTGGTCGGCAAGGTGAAGATCGTCGGCTTCGACGAAAACCCGGTAACGCTCAAGGCGATCGCCGCCGGCGAGATCGAGGGAACCGTGGTGCAGGACCCTTACAACTACGGCTATAAGTCGGTGGAAGTGCTGGCGGCGGTGGCTCGCGGCGACAGGTCCAAACTGCTCACCAAGAATCTGCCATATCAGGTCGTCACCCGCGACGGGGGCGAGACGCAAGCCATCAACGGCCTCGTCATCAAGAACCCGAAGGCTTCGGACTACGCGGCGATCGTCCGCGAGCAGTTCAAGGCCGTCGGCAAGTCGTACAAGGATTGACGGGCGCGCAACGATTCCTCATTCTCCCGACGACCATCGCATTTCCTTTCGCTAAGATGGGAAGGTTGGGGGCGATGGATTGGCCCTCGGAAATCGCAGGCCGCGCCGATCTCTTCGCACGCGATTTGCGCCAATGTTCACCCACCAGCAGCACCTTCGCCACCTGCTTAAGCCCGAACACTACACCTTGGAAGCCCAATATCGGGCCGAACTGCGCCACCTCTTCCATCCCGCTTGGCATCCGCTGGCGGTCAAAAGTGAACTGGCTCGGCCCGGCGACTTCCTGACGTTGCACCTGCTCGAAACACCGATCCTGATCCGCAACTGCGACGGCGAACTGCGGGCGTTCCTGAACGTCTGTCCGCACCGGCATAGCCAACTCACGGATAAGCCGCGCGGCAACAGCGCGAAGCTCCGCTGCCAGTATCACGGCTGGGAGTACGCCGCCGACGGCCACACCGCCAAGATCCCCGAGGCCCGCGCCTTCCGTCCCTGGGACCGCGACAATTCCTGCCTCCGCCGCTTCCACGTCGACACGTGCGGCGACCTCGTTTTCGTCAATTTCAGCGACAGACCGATGTCACTGCGGGAATGGGTAGGCCCTTATTGGGACGTGTGGCAATCGTATGGGGGCCGCTATCGTCACGCCGCCACCTGGGAAGCGGACTTTCCCTGCAACTGGAAGATCGTGCTCGAAAACTCGCTCGAGTCGTATCACATTCCCCAGGTGCATCCGCACACGTTCAAGAAGTATCCGGAGGAAGCGAATGCCTGGCACGAGTTGAACGAGAACTACAGTACGTTCAAGACGATGACGCCGCCGGACGATTGGGGCGGCCGCGTGGAGCAGTGGTTTATTCGCCGGCTCGGCGAACCGGTCACCGGCGAATACTTCCACCGCGTCCGCCATCCGCACGCCACCGGCAGCTTGCTCGATTCGTTCCGCATGATGCAGTGCGTCTTCCCGACCGGGCCGCAATCGTGCCGCTACCGCTGCATCTACTTCACGCTGCGCGGTCGGCGGAATAATCCTCTGGCGTGGCTCTTCTACCGCACTCTCCGAGTGGCGGCGAAGCTGGTGGCGAAAAAGGTGTTCGCCGAGGATGCCGCTATTTACGAATCGGTTCAGAAGGGAGTAGCCGCCAGTCCGCATCCCGGCGTCATCGGTACGCGCGAGGAGCGGATTTACTACTTCCAGAAGTACGTGTTGGATGCCTGCCGCGGCGCGAGCGAATTGCCAATGGCCGACGGCGTTCCAGTGAACCGCTGTGCTGAATGGCCTCAGATGATCGAGGATTAGCCGCGGAGCGAGCGAGCGCGGCATCACTTCTTGGGAACGGCATCCTTTGGAACGGTTGCCCGCGGGGCCGGTTCGGGCCAGCTATCTGGCACGGGCGGAACCGCCGGCCCCTTGTCATTCGGTCCGGGCGCGGATGGTGCCGGCAGGATGCTGCCCGGTTGCGTGAACTGTAAGGCGCCCGCCAAATCCGTATACGCCTGCCACTGCTGCTGCAGCGCTTGCAGATACCCCGCCAACTGCATCACGAGGTTCTGCTGAGCCGTCACGATGTCGTTGTAGTTCACCTTGTCCGGTTCGACCTGATAGCGGTTGTAGACGCCGCGGAATGCCGTCACGAGATTGGGAAGGATTTTCTCGCGATAGAGGACAATCTGCCGCCGAGCCGTTTCGTAGCGGTTAAAGGCATCCGTGAGCGCGAGGGTCAGTTGATTGCGGACGCGCGGCACCTCCGCATGCGCCCGCGCGAGCAACGCCTGCGCCGACAGGATCGCGCCTTGATTCCGGTTGAATAGCGGCACAGTGATGCCGATCTGCGCGCCCATCTGGAAGTTGGGAGCGCCCTGGAACTTCGCCAGCGTATCTTGCTCGAAGTAGAACTGGTTCTGCACGTCCGGGATCACCCGGGCCCGTTCGCGGCTGATGGTGCGCTCGGCCTGCACCACGCTGTTCCTCGCCACGATGATGTCCGTGTGCCCGGTGAGCATCCGGTCGCGGAGTTCCTCGAACGAGTAGCGGGGAAGCGATTCCTCGACGCGGCCGGCGAGCGGCGCCGGCGGCAAGTTCGTCGAGTTGATCGTGGCGGCCAACTGCTTCCAGGCCGCGGTGTAGTTATTCCGCGCTTGCACGAGCGCGAGCTCCGCACTGCTGTTAATCGCCAGCAAGGCGGATGCCTCGTAGGGCGCGGCCGTGCCGAGTTTCACCAGGTCCACTTGTCGGCGATACACCTCATCCGTGAAGGCGAAGATCAGCCGATCGACGCGGACGTTCTCGGCAGCCACGAGGGCGGCGTAGTAGTAGCCGCGCACGCGCCGCGTCAGTTCCACTTCGGCCCGCTTCAACATGACCCGAGCATTGAGGTAATCGAAGAAGGCCACGGAGCGAGCGAGCGTGAGCTTGCCGGCGGTCACGATGGTCTGGTTGAAGAACCCGCCGAACTGGCCGAACGGGCCGAGGTCGAAGATCTGGTCGCCCTGGAAGCCGATGGTCGGGTTGGGATAGAGGCCGACCTGGACCCAGCGGCCATGGGCGTCGGCCACGTCGGCGGACGCTTGCATCATCTCGGGGCTGTTCTTGATCGCGAATTCGAGCAGTTCTTCGAGCGTTACGGCGTGAGCGCCGGGAACGCCATCGACGATCGGGTCGGGCAAGAGCGGCGGCATCTGCGGGAACAGCGCGTCGATGACCTTGAGGCGCTCGGCCCGCGCTTGCGGCGTCGTTCCGGCTGGCGGCACTTTCAACTGCGGCGTCTCGGCGCCCGGCACGCCCGGCGGCACATCGAGCGGCTTCGGCCCCGTCACGCCCTTCGGTTGTCCGGCCAGCGGCGTCGGCGCCGGCAACAGCGGTATCTGCACAGCGGCTTGGGCGACCTGGTTGTCGTCTTTGCCGCGCGAAGCCGGGGTAGCTGGCGAAGCCGCGAGTGCCTTGGGAAGTTGGAAGTCGAGGGTGTCCCCGCGGTCGTAGCCGGGGGGAGTGAAGCAGCCGGGAATGGCGACGCCGGCGCACAGGCCCCAGGCCGCTCGTCGCAAATGCTGTCGCCGCATGATCTGCTTCCACTGCATTCCACTACCCCGGAGGCGTGCGCGTTAAGTTGCATCGGCTGTATCGGTAATATCGGCGCGAGAAAGCGACCAGTTTATCCCGAATGCATTTTTGGTTTAGCTTTTCGGCGCGCCGGGGGCGGTCAGCGACCGGGAGATTTAGGCCGACCGATGCGAATCGAGGAACTGGGAGATTTTGGGAATGACTTCATCGCCGGCATCTTCCAGCAAGTAATGGCTGCAATCGGGCCAGACGTGCGTCTCGGCGTTCGGGAACCGCGCTTGCCATTCCTTGAAGAAGTGCTCGTCGAATACGAAATCCTGGAGGCCCCACAGCAAGAGAACGGGCAGATCGCGGAACTTCTCAAGTGACATGGCGATGTCAGTAACGAGGTCGTAGCCGGGGTCGCCGGGGCGCAGCGGGATGGTCTGCACGAACTGGAGCACGGCCACGCGGTGTTCCGGCGAATCGTACGGCATCAGGTACGCGTTCCGCACGTCCGGCGGGAGCGGTTTCCGGGCGACGTTCCACCGTGCCGCCAGCCGGCAAAAGGCGTTCTTTTTCAGAATCAGCCACGCCCCGAGCCGCGTGTTGCGACCGAGAGCAAGCGATCGCGGAAAGCGCTTGGATTTCGGCAAATGGAAGGCCGAGGTGTTCGAAGCGACCATCCGCTTGATCCGCTCGGGATGCCGGGCCGCGTAACCCATGCCGATCATGCCGCCCCAGTCGTGCAGCACCAGGGTGATGTTTTGCTTAACCTGCAACTGGTCCAGGAGCGCCTCCAGATCGTCGATGCGCGACTTCAGCGAATAGTCGTACTTGTCCGCGGGCGGCTTGTCGGAGAGACCGCAACCGATGTGGTCCGGCACGATGCAGCGGTAGCGATCGCGCAGGGCCAGTACGAGGTTGCGGTAATAGAAGCTCCAGGTGGGATTGCCGTGAACCATCACGACCGGTTCGCCGGCGCCTTCATCGAGATAGCTGATGTGGAACGAACCGCGCGAAAAGGACCGCGGCGCGAATGGGTAAAGGGGGTTCATCAGAATGAGATCGTGACGAGATTGCTGAACGGGTTGTATGTCAGTATCGATCGATCCAGAATGTCCCTTCCGAGCAAACCATCAATTGGCCCCTGCAGCGGCGAGCATTCGATAATCGGCACGGATGCGAAACCCCAACCGCCCGGCTGCGCGTCGGGAAAAAAGAGACTAACGTCGAACTCGTCGCAGTTGACAGTGGCCGTACCGGAGGAAGCCGTGTGCACCGGAACGGATCCGGTCGAGACGAGCCCCAAGGAACTGAGAAGGCCTTGGGAAACGTTTGTGCTTGTCGCCCCAGTATCCACAAGAAGCCGCACGCGAACGGGTTCGGGGACGGCCTGCTGGATTGCTCGAAGTGCCATCGCCCGCATGTGGCTGACGCCAATCAGCACCTCGGCAATCGCTCCATCAGCGGTTAGCGGCAAGATTAGCGATGGCATACAGGCTGAACCGATCGAGAATTGAACAGCACGCGGGGAACCAGTTCGATTTTCTTCACCAGGAAGCGCTTATCGAGGCCGCAAAGTCGGTAGCCTTCTTGAAGGGCGTCCTCGTAGCTGCTCCAGGTGCTCAGGACATCCGCACCGCTAATGAGAACGTACTTGCCGGCCTGGGCCTCGAGCGACGGGAGTTCCCGCTGATAGGTTTCCAGTTCTTGTGCCAGCGTCGGCGCCATGTGCAACCTCCATGGCCATTTTATCCGAAGGAGTCGTTTGCGGAGCGCTCCCCATTGGGTCTCGGCTAAACAATTACCATTCCAGTCCCAGCATCAGGCAGTTCAGACCGCTGCCGATGCCGAGCCAGCCGACGCGGTTGCCGGGAGTGAGGAATTCGCGCTCCTCGGCGAGTGCCGCCGTCAGCGGCAGCGACACCGTGCCCATGTTGCCGAGGAATGGAAAGGTGCTGTAGTCTTTTTCGAGCGGGATGCCGAGGGCCTTGAGCACGGCGTCGCGGTGCCCGGAACCGACCTGGTGGCAAATCACTTTATCGAGTTGGTCGGGGCGCCAGCCGAGCTTGGCGAGGAAGGCGTTCCAGGTGCGGTGGCCGAGCTCGACGCCGTGCTTGAGCACCTCGCCGGCGTGGGTCTCCATGAACGGTATCTTGACGTGGCGCAAGCCCAGATCGAGCCCTTGCCGCAACAGCGCCGTGGCCCCGGCGGCCAGTTCGTGCGTCCGCTCGATTCCTTTTTGCACGAGGGCGCCGGCATTCGGCCCGAACACCTTGCCGACCGTGCCGACCGCGGCCGGGAGAATCGACTGGAATCCCCAGCGGCACAGATGATGATGCTGCGATTCGTTCTTGACCACGCCGCCGAGCAACCTGCGGCGCTTGAAACGCGAAAACTCCTTGCCGACCACCAGAACCGCCACGGCCCCCGAGCCACCGGTCAAGGTCGCCACCGATTCGACGAAGAGCTCCCGCGACTTGGTGCGGATCATCCGGTCGATGGTGCTCTCGTTGATCTCGCGGGAGGTTTCGGCGGAGACGACGAGGCCGGCGCGGGCCTGGCCGAGTTCGATGCGGTTGGCGACATCGACCACGCCGTTGAGCACGCCGAGGCAGGCGTTGCTGACGTCGTAGATCGCTGCGTCGGGATTAATCTTCATCTGATGGGCGACGGAGCAGGCCGTGGCCGGTTCGAAGTTCTCGCGGCAGACGCCGGCATAGATGAGCACGTCGATTTCGTCGGGACTGACGTCGGCAGCCTGGAGCGCCTTGCGCCCGGCAGCGGCCGCGCCCTGCGAGACCGGAAAGTTCGGCTCCCACCAGCGCCGCTCGCTGATGCCCGTCAGGAGTTCCAGCTGCCCCGCCGCCATGCCCATCGTCTCGTACATCGGACCGAGCCGCGATTCCAGCTCCGCGGTGGAAACCACCACCGGGGCCAGTTCGTAGCCGATCGATTCGATGTGCACGCGCGAATAGTGCATGGGTGGCCCTGAGGGCGAACAGCTTCGTTCCGCGTTTCAGCGTTACTCTAGAGTAAAATCGGTCATCTGGTAGATGACGCGGCCATCCACGATCAGGAATCCGTTGGCCTTCAGGCCGCGCTCGTTGGCTTCGGTCACTTCGAGGATCACCGTGACTTCTCGGTCCGTCGGCAGCACCTGGCCCCGGTACGTCCAGGCATGGGGCTTCGATTCGTCGGGCTGCGATTTTCGATACTCGATCCCCTTGCGCCAGGCAACATATTTCAATAATTGCAGGAATGATTCCAGCCCAAGTGACCCGGGCCATACCGAGTCCTGCACGAAGTGGGCCTTGAAGAACCACGCTTGCGGATCGACGGCAATCCGGCCGACCACCAGCCCAAGCCCCTTCGAACCGCCCTCCGGCAAGTACGTTTCGATACGGTCGACCATGCGGAGCATGGGGGCGGGGAACGGCGGATCGTGGGGCAGCGAACCGCTTTCGCCGCGCGCCACGTCCTGACCGCTCGGCCACGGCACCTTCGCTTCGCGAATGCCCACCTGATTCGCCAGCTGCTCCTTCGTGAAGAAGCCGAAATATGTCGTCCCTTCGTAAACTGGGCCGTTCCGGTCGGCCACGAGCATCTCGTAATGCTGGATAATCATCCCGGCGGAACTGGAGACGTTCGTCATTTTCGCCGTCATGGTGAGCGTGCCGGTGTCCGGCGTGACGGGTCGAAACTGCGTGGCTCGGCCGCCGAGATTGCGAAAACGCATATCTACGGGGCTCGTCAGCGCCGAACCGCAATAAGCCGCCAGCCAGCCGCACGGCTGTAGGGCTATTTCCAACAGGACGCTGAACGGCATTCGCTCGCTGCGATTCGCCTCGAAATACCAGGCATCCGGCGGAATGTCGTACTCGGCCCGGCACGCCGCCCCGGCTTCCAGCACGAACGGTTTCCCGGCCGTCGGCGTGATCCGGTCGATGAACGAGAACGGCGGCGCCGGCAAGCGGGCGATCACGCGCTCATTGTCGAAGGGCAAGTACGGTTCGCCGAACGCCTCGGACGGTTTGCCCTCAGCGAACGCCAGGATGTGCGCGCGATCGAACTGATATTTCGCAAGCCCACCCGTTGCAACGGGTGGGCTTTGCAACCCCGTCATTTGCAAACAGAGGTTCGTGATCTCGACGATCGGCTTGTCGTCGGCGTACATCAACGCATCGGCGATGGCGTAAGGGGCCGGGTTGAAGCCGAGTTCCTTGACCATCACCTCGTACGCCACGGTCTTGGTGGATGCGATCACCTGGCCGCGGCACTTCAAGCGGCTTGGCACGCCGGGAATCGGTTCACAAACCGCCTCGCCAACCCAGCCGATTGACATGAGAAAGATTCGCAACGTGTGCAGGCAGCATTCGTACATGAGCGTGCCGGGCATCACGCGGTCATCGACGAAGTGGCACGTCAAGAACCAGTCGTCCGGACGGATGTCGAATTCGGCGCGGATGAAGCCGATGCCGAAGCGGCCGCCGTCGCGGTCGATGCGCGGCACGCGATCGACGAGCCGCAACATGCCGCCGGGAATGACGGCCGGCTTTTTACCCTCTCCCCGTTGGGGAGAGGGTGGCCGAAGGCCGGGTGGGGGGTCTTGGATATGCAGCCCCTCACCCGGTCCACTCGCTTCGCTCGTGGACCACCCTCTCCCCAACGGGGAGAGGGTGAGAAATGCCGCCTCCAAATCACCTCGACGAAGTGCCTCCACCTGATTCGCATCGAGCGAGCGGACTTCCCGCGGCGCGGTGACGTGCCAGTCGGTGGGCAGCTTGCCGGGGAGTTGCTGCTTGTCGAGCGCTGTTTGTACGATGCCGCGGCCGGCAGCCAACGCCGCTTCCGTGAAGAAGCCGGCGACGCCGTTCCGCATTGTGATGAATGGTTCGCCGTTCACCGTGCCGTCGAAGCGGAAGCGAAATAGCCAGGCGTCGCCTTGCTGCGTGAATTCGTCGATGCGGATGTCGTAAACGATGATTTCGCCGACTCGGGGCAAGCCACGATGGAAACTGACGACGGCATCGAGCAGGCGATAGACGGCGCGGCCGCGCGTCTGGAAATCGATGCCGAGGAAGCCCGAGAGGAACAGGTCGGCTTGCCCGGCCTCGACGGCCAGTGCCGTGGGAATGCGGCCATTCTCCAGGTACCAGCGATCGGGTCGGACGGTATGTTCGGTCACCACGCGGCCGGAGGTGGAACGGCCCGGCGCCAGCGATCGTGGCTCGCCCTCGATGAGCGTTATGCGATCGACGAGTTGCAAGGGGCCATCCGGCAGGCGCACCCGCGTGGGGAACGCATCGACCTCGGCGAACCGCGGCCCCAGCACATCGGCAATCTTCCCGACCGCGAACGTACAGCACTGCTCGAACGAGAGCGATCGCGGAACATCGTTTAGCCGCGACACGGAATCATTGATTAGCCGCGACCCGGAGTCCGCGGAGGGGAGCGCGCTGCCGGGAATCGCCCCCAAAAGCGCCGTTTGAAATCGCAGCAACCCGGCCGCCGTTTCGGTCATGCGCTGGTTGACGCGAAGGAATGCTTCCTGGGCCTGCATGGTGGCGATTTGAACATCGCAAGTCGCCGCGATGATCGGCGCGAGCGATACGCCGGGGAATGCCGTCAATCCAAGTGACACCGCACTGTCACTGCCGGCAACCACGAGCGGCTCGTCGGTAACCGCGGGAGGTGGTTCGGGCCGCATGCCGACGGGAATTACAATCTCGGGGCCGCTTGGGGCTTGCCGTTCCCGATGACCAATGCATGCCGTCTCGCGGCCATACAGCGCCCCGAGGTTCACCGGCACGCGCTCGGCGATCAGACTCGCGGCCAGCCGCAGGATTTGCGAGACGGCATCTGGCTTGGCTGCGTGGGCCGCCCGCGCCAGGTGCGGCTTCTCGCCGAGAATCGCACCGATCATCCGCGTACACGACGTCCCCGGCCCCACTTCCAAAAAGACCCGCACGCCATCGCGGTAAGCGGCGTTCACCACGGCCGGCACGTCGATGGTGTTCAAGAGGCCGGCCGTGATGGAATCGGCGGCGCTCGCATCCGTCGCCTTGTAGGAACGCCCCCAGGCGCCGCTGTACACCGTAATGTCCGAGGGCGGCGTGGTCGGCAGCGTGTGCAGTTCGCGGTACGCATGCTCCACCGGCCGGCCGACTTCGCAGTGGGCGAGCGTGACGCCGGTGAGCGGGAAGTACGGCTTGCCGATGGCGGCGGCCAGCTTCTCGACGTCGCTTCGTTCGCCGCCGATGACGCTTTCGTTCGGCGTGTTCGCGATGAGTAGATAAGCGCGCAAACCGGGCCGCAACGCGGGCAGCACGTCGTCCGCGGCGGCTGCGATGATTCCCGAAACCCAGTTTGCCGATTCTTTTTCCCCAAGGGCCCAAAAGAGGCGAGCGGCGTTGTAAGGCGGCGCCAGATCGCTATTGAACAGCGGCGACGCTTGCATGCGGCGGAACATCTCATCGCGGCTTCGCCACGCGCGAATGCCGAACAGCCCGGCCGATTCGCCCAGACTCAGGCCGATCATGGCGTCGCAGCGGATGCCGAGATGCCCGAGCAAATCGGCCACCAGGCTGCCGACGGTCACCTGGCCGAACATCAAGTCGCGCGGCGGCGCCTCGGCGGTGCGGCCGTTCCAGAAAAACTGCGGGGCGAACTGGCTGCGAAGCCGCTCGCTCTCGGCCTGCTGACGGCGCGGCAACTCCGGCCACTGGCCGGCGAGGTCGCGGCCCATGCCCTCGAACTGGTTCCCCGATCCGGGAAAGACGAAGGCGATCTTCGCTTTTGGCCCGAGCGGCATCGGCGAAAAAAAGACCCGGTCTCGAATGGCCGGATTGAAGGAATCGGCGGCCGCCTCTCGCTGCCTCATCAACTTCGCGGCAAAGTTCGCCTGTTCGCCGAGTTCGTCGACGGATCGCGCAACAAACGCCACGGCCAGTTTTTGCCGCGGATCGAACGGCTGATGTCGGAACCATTGCCGGGCGATCGCCTCGATGTTCCCGTGCCGATTCGATGCGAGCTCTTGCAAGGCCGCCAGCCGCGCTGCCAGTTCCCCGGTCGATGCTCCTTCGACTGCAAAGAGCGCTTCGGTCCGCGCTCCGAGCGGTTGAATGCGGTCGATCGCCGCGGCCTCGTTGGCATGTTCCTGAATCACCAGTGCGATGCATGAACCATCGGCGCCGCCCGCAGCGACAGCAGCGCGACGCGGCCCGTTGGCACGATCATGCAGCCAGTAAGTCGCCCGGCATTCCTGTAGGTCGGGCTGTGCCCGACGTCCGGACCCCTCACCACCCTCATCCCAGCGGGAAGAGGGTAAAAGCTCCTGATAGACGGCCAGGCAGGCTTTGAGAAACGCCGCCGCCGAGGATGCCGCGCCGCACTTACCGATGTCCGCGTCGACCGAACACGCCTCGATGCCATCGGTGTAGCCGAGGGAGGAGAAGTCGATGGCGGCATCGGCGCAGGCCCGGGAAACGGCCTCGGCAACAGCTTGTTCGGAAGGCATGCTGCCGGACGGGTCGCCGCCGCCGGCCGTGCCGACGCCCGCGATGACTGCATAAATGCGGTCGCCATCGCGTTCGGCCTCGGCCAGCCGCTTGAGGACGAATGCGGCCGCCCCTTCCCCCGGCAGTTCGACTTGACCCGGCAAGATGGTTCGCGGATCGCCGGCGAGATCGACGCCGCCGACCAGGGCCCGATCGATTTCGCCGGCGCCGAGGGCCCGCACGGCCAGTTCGAGCGCGCGGGCCGCCGAAGCCTCCTCGCTACAGACGGTGTGGCTGGGGCCGCCGAAGTGGAACGCCCGCGCGATCCGGCTCGCCGCGATGCTGCCGAGAGCGCCCATGACGCGATTGGCATTGAGCGCGGGTGATGCGCGATCCGCGCATTCCCGGCTCTTGGCAGTCAGGTAACCTATGACATCGAACGAAGCGGCATTTTCTGACCCTCTCCCCGCTGGGGAGAGGGTGGTTTGCGAGCGTAGCGAGCAAACCGGGTGAGGGGCTGAATCTGTATAACAAGACCCCTCACCCGCCATCTCGCTTGCGCGAGATGGCGGCCTCTCCCCAACGGGGAGAGGCGTGGGGCTGGCTGGTTCGATGTCATTGCTTACGCGATTGCCAGTAATCGCGCTCGCGGCCCAGCGCAGGTGGTAGTTGGTCGTGTTCGGGTCGAGGCCGAGGCCGATGTAGACGCCGGTGTTCGGGTCGTCCGAGTCGAGTTCGGCACTGGAATCCTCGAGGGCCGCGGCCGCCGTTTGCAACATGAGCAACTGTTGCGGCAGAGTCTCTTCCAGTTCCTTGGGCGGAATGCGGAAGCGATCGATGGGGAAGTGCAATTCATCGATGAGGAAGCCGGCGGGACACAGTTCGGAAGCCAGGCCCCAGCCGTTTTCCTTCGGTTTCGGAACCGCATCGCTGCCGAAAACGCGTTCCTGGAACGATCGCAAATCGTTCCACGGGCCGAAGTGGGCCGCCAGACCGACCACGGCGACGGGCACGTTCGCCGGCCGCCGCACGGAAACCTTCGCCGTCCGAACTTCACCCGTCCATTCTTCCAGCAAGAGATGCGCGTTGACGCCGCCGAAGCCGAATCCGCTGACGGCGGCGCGGCGCGGCCGTTGCTTGCTCTCCCATGCCTCCGCTTCGCCCAGGATTCGAAATGGCCCAGATTCGTACCGTAAGGCGGGATTCGGTTCGCGGAAGTTTGCCTGCGGCGGCAGCACCCCGGCCCACAACGCTCCAATCGCCTTGGCCGTCGCTGCCGCACCGGCCCCGGTCAACAGATGCCCGACCGTCGATTTCACCGAGCCAATGACGCACTGCCCCGGCCGCCAGCCGGTTTCGCCCCAGAGTTCGCGCAAGCTGTCGAATTCCACCGCGTCGCCGACCGGCGTTCCCGTCGCGTGGCACTCGATCAAATCGACCTCGCCCGGCTGCCACCCGGCGTTCTTGTAAGCTCGTCGCATCGCACGCAGTTGGCCTTCTTTGGCCGGAGCAAGCAAGTTTCCATGCATGTCGTTGGAAAGGCCGATGCCGGCGATCGCCGCGAGAATCGTGTCGCCCTGGGCGAGGGCATCGCTGAGCCGCTTGAGCACGAAGATCGCGGCCCCTTCCCCCACCATCAGGCCGTCGGCTTTCGCGTCGAACGGCGAACAGCGGCCCGACACCGAGAGTGCCCGCAGCTGCGCGAAGCCCATTTGCGTGTAGTGCGAATCGGAGCCGTTGACGCCGCCGGCAAGCATGGCATCGGCCCGGCCGGCTAGCAGTTCGTCGGCCGCCAGCTTGATGGCGTAAAGCGACGAGGCGCAGGCCGCGTCGAGCGTGAAGCTGCCGCCGCCGAGGCCGAGCGCCTTGGCCAGCATCCCCGCCGGCAGCCCGGCCACGTAGCGGTTGAGCGGATGGATTGGCCGACCTGGTGGGATGCCGAGCCGTCCGCCGAGATACTCCCGGCACAACGCGTTTGCCTTGATCGTCGGCAGGCAGATGTTGCCGAGCACCACGCCGACCCTGGCGGGGTTGACGGCCTCCGTGCGAGTTCCCCTCCAGGCCCGGTTCCCCACGTCGAGCACGAGGTGAAAGAGAACGTCCAGTTCGCGCACCAGGCCGAGTTCGATTGCCAGGCCGGTGACATCGGGTTCGAAGGGATCGAGGAAGTAGCCGCGCGTGGAATAGACGGTATCGGGATTAGCGATGCGAGGGTCGAGATATTCGGCGGCGGGGCGCGGCCAGCGGCCGGCGGGAACTTCCGAAGAACAATCGGCGGCGGTCCGCGCCGCGTTCCAGAACCGCTCCAGGTCCGGCCCGGCGCCCGGCAGCCGCGCGGCCATCCCCACGATGGCAATGCGTTCGCTCAGATTCGTCATTTACGATATTCTACGGGAATCGATCCGAGGTGAATGGCTCTTGCGACCGCTCCAAGACGAGCATATGGTATACGAAGGTTCTCTATCCAAGCGGGGCAACATGGACCGCGATATCTTCGATCAAACCATGCATACCTTCAAACATCGGAAGCCATTCCGGCCATTCACCGTGGCGTTGGAGAATGGCGATCGCCTGGAGATCGACCATCCAGAAGCATTGGTATTGCGCGATGGCATTGCGATGTTCGCCGGTCCTGGGGGCGTTCCCTCGGTGTTCGATCATGAAGGCGTCACCCGCGTGATCGGCGACCTGGCAGGACAACATTCGCAAGAGCCATAGTGGTTACCGCACCAGCAACTGCAGGCTTACCAGCCCAAGCAAGCCGACGCTGATCACGCCGTTGACGTGGAAGAACGCTCGGTTGACGCGCGACAGATCGTCGGCGTTCACCAGCGAATGCTCGTAAAGCAACAGGATGCCGATAACTCCGAGGCCGCCGAGATAGATCGACCCGAGGTGTGGCGAAAGATAAGCCAGCAGCACGAGCAGCGCGAGCATCGCCATATGGCAGAGCGCCGCGAACCGCAGGCTTCGCCTCACCCCGAGCCGCACCGGGATGCTGTGCAGCCCCGTGGCGCGATCGAACGCCGCATCCTGGCATGCATAAAGGATGTCGAATCCCGCCACCCAACACATCACGGCACTGCCCAGCACGAGAGGCACACCCAGGTCCGCGAGCCCTTTAACCGCGATCCAGGCGGCAATCGGCGCCAGCATCAGCGACGCCCCGAGCCAAAAATGCGCGAGGCTGGTGAACCGCTTGGCCAGGGAGTAGCCGCACACGAACAGCAGCACCGGGCCGCTGAGGTAGAGTGGCCACGGATTGCTCGGTTCGCGAAAGTAAAACAGCAACGTCGAAGCAACGAAGCCGGCACAACAAGCGATCGTGAAAGCAATGACGGTGCCGCGGCGAAGCAACCCCGCCGGAAGATGGCGTGATGCCGTCCGTGGGTTTTGGGCATCGAGTCGGGCGTCAACTAATCGGTTGAAGGCCATCGCCGCCGATCGGGCGAACACCATGCAGAGCAGGATGCCGAGCAGATCGACGAGGCGAAACGGTTCGTCTTGCCAGGCCAACAGCGCGGCGATCAGCGCGAACGGCAACGCGAACAGCGTATGGCTAAAGCGGATCAGTTCCAGCAGGCGTCGGATCATGATAGCAATGTACGATTAGCCGCGAGGCGAAGCCGAGCGAGCGCTCCGCACGCCCAAACCCGATAACATAACCGCACAGCGGTTCCATTCAGCAACCCGATCCGGAGCCTCACCGTGCGTTCCCTGCTCCCGGCCGCGATCATCGGCCTCGTCGTCATCTCGGCACTCCTTCCCTCGAACCGCACGACGGCCAGGCCGGACGCCGTTCGCAAGGCGAGCGGCATCGACAAGCGCGAACTCTGGTCCACGTCGCAAGTGAAGGGTTCTCCGGAACCGCCGGACCCTTACCGCGTCGAGCGCGTTTATCCGAAGTTAAAGTTCAACGAGGCGTTGGAAATCGCCGCTGTTCCGGGGCGAAAAGCCTGGGGCATCGCCGAACGGCCGGGCAAAATATACCTGATAGACGCCGCCTCCAGGGGGCCGGAGAAGAAACTCGTCCTCGATGTGCAGCACACGGTCTATGGCCTCGCGTTCCATCCGAAGTTCGCGGAGAACGGCTTCATCTTCCTGTCGGAAGTACCGGATGGCGCGAAGGAAAAGTCGGACGGCAGCCGCGTCGTCCGCTACACCGTCGACCGCACCACACTCACCGCCGACCGGAAGAGCGCCAAGAAGATCATCACCTGGCCGAACGGCGGCCACAACGGCGGCTGTCTCCGCTTCGGTCCGGACGGCATGTTGTATCTCGCCACCGGCGACTCCAGCGGCATCGCCGATAGCCTGCAAACCGGCCAAAACCTCGAAGTGATCTCCGGCAAGATACTCCGCCTCGATGTCGATAAAGTGCCGCCGAACTACGGCTGCTCCATTCCGCCGGACAATCCCTTCGCCACCAAGGAAGGCGTTCGCCCGGAAATCTGGGCCTACGGCGTTCGCCAGTGCTGGAAGTTCAGCTTCGACGCAGCGAACGGCGACCTCTGGGCCGGCGAAGTCGGTCAGGATCTCTGGGACATGGTTCTCAAGATCGAAAAGGGCGGCAATTATGGCTGGAGCGTCAACGAAGGGACGCACCCGTTCCGGCCCGAACGGAAGCGCGGGCCATCGCCGATCCTGAAGCCCGTCGTCGAGCATTCCCACGCCGACTTCCGCTCCGTCACGGGCGGGTTCGTCTACCGCGGCCAGCGGCTGCCCGAACTCGCCGGCCGCTATATCTACGGCGATTACGACACCGGCCGCATCTGGACCTTCAAGTACGACGCCAACGAAAAGAAGGCGACCGAGCATCGCCAACTCGCGGACACCACGCTGCGCATCGTCGCCTGGGGTCAAGACGCCGAGGGTGAAATCGTCGCGCTCGATTTCATCGATGGCGGCATCTATCGCCTCGTGAAAGCGCCGCCGGCAGCGGCCTCGAACTTCCCGCGCAAGCTCAGCGAGACCGGCGTCTTCGCTTCCACGAAAGATCACGTTCCCGCCAAGGCACTGATTCCTTACTCGGTGAATTCCGAACTCTGGTCGGACGGGGCCGTGAAGGAACGCTTCCTCGGCTTGCCCGGCAATTCGAAAATCGAGTACGAAACGGTGACGTATCCGCAGCCGGCGCCTGGCTCCGTGCCCGGCTGGCGCTTCCCGGACGGCACCGTGCTCGTCAAGACCTTCGCGCTGGAAACGGAGCCGGGGAAGAAGCGCCGCCTGGAAACGCGGCTACTCGTTGCCGAGCGCATCGGCGGCACCGAAGAGTACGGCGACCAGGTCTGGAGCGGCTACACCTACATCTGGAACGACGACCAGACCGATGCGGAACTCGCCGATCGGCAGGGCGTCGATCGCGAGTTCACCATCAAGACCGCGGCTGGCGAGCGTAAGCAGAAATGGCACTTCCCGAGCCGCGCCGAATGCACCATGTGCCATACGGTGACGGCCAAGTACGCCCTCGGCGTCAACACCGCCCAGATGAACAAGGACCACGATTACGGCGGCGTAGTCGCCAACCAACTCAGCACGCTGGAGCATCTCGGCATCTTCGATCGCAAGTTGCCCAAGCCCGTTGAGCAACTGGATAAGCTCGTGAATCCGCGCGACGAGTCCGCCGATCTGGACAAGCGGGCCCGATCGTACTTGCAGGCGAACTGCAGCCACTGCCATCGCAAGTGGGGCGGCGGCAATGCCGAATTCCAGTTGCTGCACACGTTGCCGCTCGCCGAGACCGGCACGATCGGGGTGAAGCCGGGCCAGGGTGCGTTCGACCTGAAGGACCCGAAACTGCTCGTCCCCGGCGACCCGGACCGTTCGATGATCTATCACCGGATGACGCGGCTCGGCCTTGGCCGCATGCCGCACATCGCCTCGAGCGTGGTCGATGAACAGGCCGTGGCGCTCATCCGCAGTTGGATCAAAGGAATCAAGTGAAAGATTAGCCGCGAGGCTCAATCCGCGGAACTCGAACGATTAGCCGCGAGGCGGAGTCCGCGGAGCCGAGCGCGGCCAGACTGCCCGGATCACTTTATCTGTAGCCCCGCGACGACGACTTCCAGGAACTCGCGGGCGCGCCTGGTCAAGGCGTCGACGCCTTCGGTAGTGGTCGATTTCGCCGAAGCCGCGATCCTCGTCCTTCGGCCAGTTGCGGTGATCCTTGATGCAGAAGCTCCGCACCTCGTCCGCGCACTTCTTGATGTCCGGTATCGGGTCCTTGTCGAGGTAATCGAGGACGTTCCCGGCATCGTAATTCACCTTGATGTTGGGGTGGTTCACTGCGCGGGTGGTGGCCGCGCAGGCTGCGCCGGTGCCGGTCTCGCCGCCGTGCTACTTCACGACGAGCAGCACGTTGTTGTCCTGGGCGATGGGGGCAAGCATCTTGAATCGTTCGATCCACAGTTCCTTATTGCCGCCCTTGGTGTGTCCGAAGGTGAGGACTTGGGGAATGCCGGCGGCGCCGGTGAAGTCGGTCTCACCGCCGCTTTTTCTTGTTCTTCTTCTTGCGTTCGTCGGCGCGTTCCTTGGCGCTCTTGCGGTGGCCGGTGTCGCCCTTGAGTTTCAGGTTGTCCATGCCGCCAGGCAAGAACGCACCCGCCTTGCCCATCCCCGTCACCATCTTCAATCGCTGCCAGATGGACATCTGCGACATCTGCTTCATGAGCGCTCGCACTTGGTCGAACTGCTTCAAGAACTGGTTGACTTCGTGCGGTTCGACGCCGGCCCCTTTGGCGATGCGCCGCCGCCGGTTCGGATCGATGATGTCCGGGTCGGCCTTCTCCTTCTTGGTCATCGAATCGATCATTCCCTGCACGCGTTTCAGCGCTTCCTCCGGATCCTCGCCCTCCGGAATCATCTCGGACATGCCGGGCATGCGGCTAATCATGTCCTTCATGCCCATCTTGGCGATCATTTGGAACTGCTGGCGGAACATCTCCAGCGTGAAGCTCCCCTTGGCGAGCGCTTCCTGCTGCTTCTGCATCTCCTCTTGCGAGATGTCCTTCTGAATGTCGGCAATCTTACCGACGATGCCCATGAGATCGCCTTGCCCCATGATGCGGCCGGCCATTCGCTCCGGGACGAACTCCTCGAGCTTATCGACCTTTTCGCCCATGCCGACGAACTTGACGGGCACGCCGGTGACGCCCTTGATGGACATGGCGGCGCCGCCGCGGGCATCACCGTCCAGCTTCGTCAGGATGCAGGCGTTCAATTCCAGAGCATCGTTGAACGCCTTGGCGACGTTGGCTGCTTCCTGGCCAATCATCGCATCGACGACCAGGTAAACCTCGTCCGGCTTCACCTGCTTGTCGATCCGCTTGAGTTCATCCATCAACTCGTCGTCGATCTGCAAGCGGCCGGCGGTGTCGAGAATGACGGTATCGCAGAGGGTGCGCTTGGCCTCGGCAACGGCATTGCGGCAGACCTCGACCGGCGTGGTTTTTTCGCTGTAGACGCCGATGGCGATCTGTTCGCCGAGCGTCTGGAGTTGCTCGACGGCGCCGGGGCGTTGGAGGTCCGCGGCGGCGAGCAGCGGCTTGCGGCCCATGCCCTTCAGGGTGAGCGCGAGCTTGGCCGCCGTCGTCGTTTTGCCGGACCCCTGCAAGCCGCACAGCATGAGGATCACCGGCCGATCCGCTCGCTGCGGAATCTTGTGTTCCACGGGGCCCATCAACCCGACCAGTTCCTCGTAAACGATCTTGACGATCTGTTCGGAGGGGTTGATGCGGGCCATTACGTCTTGACCGACGGCCTTGGCTTCGACTCGGGAAATGAAGTCCGTGACGACGTTGAAATTGACGTCCGCCTCGAGGAAGGCACGGCGCACTTCGCGCAGGCCGTCCTTGATGTTCTCGGCCGTGAGCTTGCCGCCGCGGAACTTCTTGAAGGCCTCGGTGAGGGAACGGGTAATGCCTTCGAACATGCGTCACCGGCTGTGCATCGGAACGGGCGCGCTCCCCGTCGGGGGCAGTGAGTTACTCTAAGACGAGCGCCGCGCCGCTTCAACGGGGCGGCACGCGGTCCCGATAGAAATGTCCGTTGTTGCCCCGATAGAAATGCCCTCTCGGGGCGCCACACTACCGCACTACTGCACGACTACTCTTACGGCTGCCGCCAGGGATGGGTCGCTGCTGGATGCTTAGACGGCGAACCCACCTTCGCTTCCCCCGCGAAACGTGGCGAGACGATCCCGTTCCGACTGACTCATGTACCCGATCATTGGGTGCCCTCCTTGGCCTGAACAAGGAGGACATTTCTATCGGTTTAAGACCGGACATTTCTATCGGGGTTCAACAAAGCTTTTGGTACAGTAAACGGCATGGCGGAACTCGAGGCAATTACGAATATCCCGGCGAGCAAGGACCGGCCGGCCGCCGCCGCCGGACAGTTCACGCGCCGCTTCACCATCGTTCCAGGCCTTTCCATCCGCCTGGGCCGCGATGAAGCCAGGATGGACTGGGCCATCCCGGAAGACGATCAGATTTCGCGCTTCTACGCCATTTTGAGATGGGACGGCGGCACTCAACTCACCGTCGAACGGCGCGGCTCCATTCCCCCGGATTACCCCGAGCCGCCCGCCAACAAGATCGTCGTCGTCAACAAGGAGCCGGGATCCAAGGATAAGTTCCGCGAAGTGGCGCTGGCCACGATCGGGCCGGGCGATTCGTTCTGGATCGGGCAAACGCAATTCACGCTCCGCACCGATAGCGAACCGGTTCAGGAAAGCCCGGTGGACATGACGGTGGCGCCGCGCATCGAGGAACGCACCCGCGCCCAACTCGAGGCCATCCCGTTCGCCGACCCGGCCGTGGCCCTCAAGGCAATGGAGCAACTTCCCAGCACGATCAAGGCCGCAGGCAACGAGCAAGGGCTTTTTCGACAGATGCTCAAAGTGATTATGGATGCGATGCCGCGGGCGGATGCGGCGGGAATCGTGCGGATTCCTCCCGGCTGCCCGCCCGGCGAACGCCGCCTTGCCGTCGTGGAATCGAACATCCGTTCGCCGGTCAGCTTCGGCCCCAAAGGCTTCGTGCCGTCGCGGAAGCTCAGCCACAAGGCGATCTCGGAGGTCCGCAAGCGAAGCCACTTGCACATCTGGTCGACGGATCCGAAGGACGTGGTCGGTTCGGACGCCGAGGCCGCGGATATGACGCTGGCGTCGATGCATCAACAGAACGTGACGCCGTGGGCGATCTGTTCGCCGTTCCAGGATGGTTCCAAGTTCGCCCTGTACATCGCTGGCCGCGTCAATGGCCAGTGGACGGCGCTTCCGGAAAGCAGCCAGAAGCGGACCGTCGATGATCTGATGCAATATCAGAAGATCGCCGAACTAATCGTCGGGCTGCTGGAGACGACGCTGCGAATGTCGCGTTTGTCGAAGCAGAACACGGTGATTCGGCAGGCGTGGCCGCGCGGCATCTGGAAATACCTCGACGACCCCGAACGCCTCGAAGCCTTGCTGAAGCCGGCCGAAAAGGAAGTGACCATCCTGTTCTGCGACTTGCGGAACTATTCGCTGTTCGCCACGGAGAACTCGACGGACCTGCTCAAGGCGTGGCGCGAGGTGGCCTTCGCCCTGGATACGATGAGCGGCACCATCACGCTGCTCGACGGCGTGGTGGCGGGGTTTCGCGGCGACGCCGTGCTCGGCTTCTGGGGCTGGCCGGACGGCAATCCCAAACAGCTCGAGAAAGCGGCCCAGGCTGCCGTGACCATTCGCGAGAAACTCGGCGGCTGGCTGATGGACAAGAAGTGCGGCCTCGGGTTGACGCACGGTCCGGCGGTGGCCGGCCGCCTCGGCGCCCACGACCTCGCCGTCGTCGATCTCTACGGCCCCGTCGTCAATCTCGCCTTCCGCCTCGAAGCCATGACCAAGGCGTTCGGCGTGGGAATCATCGTGACCCAGGAAGTGGCCGAGCGCGTGGCCAGGGCGGACCCGGATGGGCATCAACTGCGGACGCGCAAACTCGGCCGGGTGCGGGCCAAGGGATTCACCGAGCCGCTGGCGGCTTATGAACTCTTCCCGGCCCACGCGGCGTCCGTCAGCGATTGGCAAACCCACGACTGGGAGACGGCCGTGGAACTGTTCACCGATGGAAAATGGGACGAGGCGTACGAGATGTTGGCGGCGAACTTCCCGGACGACCCGGCAGCGAAGTGCCTCCTCCGCGTGATGGATCAGAACAAGAAGCGCGTCCCCGCCGCCTGGGACGGTTCGTTTGTGCCTGGCGAGCCGGGAGCGTGATCGAGCTGGCGAGCCGGGAGTTGATTGGTGGCACAGGCATTCCTGCCTGTGCTCCTCAACTTGCACAGGCAAGAATGCAAGTGCCGCCGAAGAATCCGGTTCGCCAGGTTCTTGGGAGCACACACCGTATATGTCCAGAGCGCGCATCGGGCTCCTCGTCGTGCTGTTCCTCGCGCCGTGGTGCTTCCTCGTCGGCGTCGGCAGCTACCACCTGTGGGAAAGCGGTTGGCTGTTCGCCGCCTGGTGGCCGATGTTTCTGTCGTTCGGTCTTGCCTATTACCTCGCCTGGCGGTGGACGCGGCGCCGCTCGCTCTTCCCCTCCACCGATTCGCCATCCCTCAACTACTGGACCGACCGCGACAAGCTCGCCTGGGCGAAGGTCGACTCCAAAGCCAAGAGCTTCGCGACCATTAGCCCGGATCAACTCGCCGACCCGCGGCATTACTCCGATCTGGCGCTCGATCTCGCCGATCAGGTGGCCAAGGTTTACTACCCGGAAGGGGCGACGCCGTTCGATCACTTGACGCTTCCCGAGGTGCTGGCCTGCGTCGAATTGGCCGCCGCCGATCTGGACGAACTCGTGCAAAAATACGTGCCCGGTTCGCACATGATCAGCGTTCGCGACCTGCAGCGAGTCCGCAAAGCGGCGGATTGGTACAAGGTCGGCCAGAACGCGTATTGGGCCGGGTCCATGCTCTTGAACCCGCTGCAAGTGGGCCTGCGCTGGGCGGCTTCCAGGTACGGCCTCGGCACGATGTTCGAAAAGCTGCAAGGGAATATCTTGCTGTGGTTCCACACGGCGTTCGTGCATCACCTCGGCCGCTACCTGATCGAAATGAATAGCGGGCGGTTGCGGGTCGGCGTGAAGCGCTACCGCGAGATCATGAGCCGCCACGGCGAACCGCCAGTAGAAACTGAATCCGCCCCCGCTGCCCCGCCAACCGAGAGTACTCAACCGCCGCCGACGCACCAGGCCATTTCCGTTGCGGTGCTCGGGGCGGTGAAGGCCGGCAAATCGAGCCTCGTGAACGCATTGATCGGCCAGCAAGCCGCAGTCGTCGATGCTCTGCCGGTGGCCCACGTCGGCACGCGCTATCGCATGACCTTCCCCGGCGGACAACCGCTGTCGCTCTTGGATTCGTCCGGTTACGGGCAGGATGGGGCCAACGAGTATGAGTTCGCGGCGGCGGTGGAGGCGGCCCGCGACGCCGACCTGGTGCTCTTCGTCACGGCGGCCACTAACCCCGGCCGGCGCCCCGATATCGATTTGCTCGATCGGTTGGCGGCGTGGTTCGCCGAGCGGCCGAGCATGAAAAAGCCGCCCGTGCTCGCCGCCGTCAATCAGGTCGATTTGCTGTCGCCGAAAGCGGAGTGGAGCCCGCCTTACGACTGGCGAAATGGAAATCGGCCCAAGGAAGCGACGATTCGCGATTGCGTGGCTGCAGTGCAGGAACAACTCGGCGACCGCGTTGCCCTGGTGGTTCCGGTCTGTTCGCGGCCCAACGAGACCTTCGGCATCGTGGAAGGCCTAATCCCGGCGCTCGCGCTGCAACTCGATGAAGCCCGCGGTTCGGCGATGTTGCGGGCGTTCCACGCCGAGGGCCAGGCCGACCAGTTCCAGCGACTCGGCAAGCAACTCGTCGAAGGCGGCAAAAAAGCGCTCGGCATTCTCTGGGAGAATTGGAAGAAGAAGTGACCACGAATAGCACGGATCGCACGGATTCAAACAACCTTTCTTATCCGCGCCATCTGTGAAATCCGTGGTCGCTTCTTAAAGAATTGACCACGAAGGCACACAGCGCGGCCGAGCCGCAACCATGAATAGACGCTCCACGATCCGTCACCCAAGCTGGTATTACCACACACCATCAGGATCGAAATCGTGGAGCGTTTTCTTCAGCGGCATCAGAGCCGCATCGCGGGCGTGCTGTCGGGCTTCGACCGCGTGTTGTTTCGAGGAACGCTGATGTCCATTTGCCATGCCGGCGGCATGGGTGTGTTCCTGGGAAGTCAACGCGTATTGTACAAGCACTACGAGGCGTTTGTGACGCGGCGGTCATGACGACCCCCCTGCGATTGCGATCGAGGAACCTGGCGCTCGCGGCATAACCGTTCAAGAAAAACAAGTTGTTTCACCCGAGTAGTACAGAGACGAAAAACCGAGCATAAAACAAAGGATCATTTTTCCGTGGTTCTCTGTGTTCTCAGTGTCTCTGTGGTGAATCTCTTCTCCGCGTTCGAACCGACGAATGATAGGCGGCGGTTCCATCGCACCACCTCAGCCATACTGTAACCGGTACACACACCGGAGTTCAGCATGACCGCGCTTGCGAACCTCAAGGGGCAGACCGTCGCCTTTGCCGCATCGGGCGGCCTCGATTCCTGCACCGTCACGAAATGGCTGACCGAGAACGGCGTCAAGGTCGTCTGCTTCACGGCGGACATCGCCCAGCCGGACGAATCGAACTTCAATGAAATCGAGACGCGGATGCGGGCCTGCGGCGCGGCGGATTACGTCGCCATTCCACTCCACGACATGATCGCCGAGTCCGGTGTCGAGGTCATCCAGTTTCAGGCTCGCTACGAAGGGGCCTACTGGAACACGACGGGCATCGGCCGCCACGTCATCGTTGCCGGGATGATTCCGGAGATGCGGAAACGGAAGATTTCGATTCTCGGCCACGGCGCCACCGGACGCGGCAACGACCAGGTTCGCTTCCAGCTTTGCACCAACATGCTCGCCCCGGAAATGAGCGTCTATGCACCGTGGCGCGATCCGGCCTTCCTCGCTCGCTTCCGCGGCCGCACCGAAATGATCGACTACTGCGAAGGGCACAAGCTGCCGATCAAGGCGAACAAGAGCGCCCCATACTCGACCGATGCCAACCTGCTCGGCCTGACGCATGAAGCGGGGAAACTCGAGCATCTCGATACGCCGCCTTGGTTCGTGACGCCCGGCATGGGGGTGCTGCCGAAGGATGCTCCGGACACCCCCGAGCCCGTGACGGTGCGCTTCGAAGCGGGGCGGCCCGTCGCCATCAATGGCAAGAAAACCACGGCATTCCAGGCGATTCAAACGGCCAATGCCCTCGGCGGCAAGCACGGCGTCGGCATCGCCACGCACCTGGTTGAGAACCGCTTCGTCGGCATCAAGAGCCGCGGCGTTTACGAAGCACCCGGCATGGAGCTGCTCGGCAACGCCTATGCATTCTTATTGCAGCTCGTTCTCGATCGGCGGAGCCGCGAACTGTTCGATCAGCTTTCGCTCTTCGTCGCCAAGCAGATTTACCAGGGGTACGGCTTCGACCTCGGCACCCACATGGCGCGGCAAGCCATCGAGCCGATCCTGAAACTGGCCACGGGATCGATCCGCCTGAAGCTGTACAAAGGGCGAGCGGAGTTCGATGCCGCCGAGGATGTACCGCACCAGATGTACTCCGAGAGCAATGCCAGCATGGAAGCGATCGGCGAGTTCGACCACGCGGACAGCGAGGGGTTCCTGCGGGTGCTTCAAGTGAGCGCCCGGGCCCTGGCGGCCAACAAGCAAGTGGTGCCGCCAGCCTGGGCCAAGTAAGTGGGTGTGTCACGATTCTTGGTGTTTGTGGAGGTGGTTGTCGGGCACAGCCCGACCTACAAGGCGCCTCGTAGGTCGGGCTGTGCCCGACGTTTTTGAACTGCAAGAATCGTTGGTATACCCGGGTGCAGCAAGATTCGCTGGGGTGGGGGATGCTTCTGGGTGGCACCGGCTTCCAGCCGGTGTGTCTTTACTTGCACCGGCTGGAAGCCGGTGCCACCCAAGAATCGTCGATGGTTACTGGGTGGCACTGGCTTCCAGCCGCTGTGTCTTTACTTGCACCGGCTGGAAGCCGGTGCCACCCAAGAATCGTCGATGGTTATTGGGTGGCACTGGCTTCCAGCCGGTGTGTCTTTACTTGCACCGGCTGGAAGCCGGTGCCACCCAAGAATCGTCGATGGTTACTGGGTGGCACTGGCTTCCAGCCGGTGTGTCTTTACTTGCACCGGCTGGAAGC
>Ga0134125_10001261_pt1 | contig 31298 bp, 33 predicted proteins | sample KB31751_FD_96464 | JGI IMG/M metagenome (GOLD analysis project Ga0134125, IMG submission 96464) | Terrestrial soil microbial communities with excess Nitrogen fertilizer from Kellogg Biological Station, Michigan, USA - KB3-175-1 | ecosystem: Environmental > Terrestrial > Soil > Unclassified ... | reverse complement strand
TTGTCCTTGCTCGGGTGGTGTGCGGAGTTGGAGCCCGGACTCGCAGCTCGACCGCTTGGGCGACTTGAGGCCATGGCGCGGGCGCAGAGTAAGCGCGAAACCGCCGCCATTGACGACCTCACCGGCTCGCCAGCCAGCCTCTCCCACGGGGCTAGTCGACGCCGCACAGTCATAAACACCGTTGCGCGACCGTCAAGCGCCGCCGGGTCGAGCGGCCTGCCGCTCGGCACTCCGAATCCTACCGCTTGGACTAATCTGTTCGGGGAAGACTCCAACCGTAAATGGATCCTTTCACCGGCCGTACGAAGCACTGACCGTTTTTGATCTCCCGACCGGGACGAGAACAGGTTGCCAGGTCCCGCAGGCTACCTGCCCGTGCCAGCTCGAACGCGACTCGCCCCGCTGGTGTGTTCGCCCACGAGGCGGGGGGGCCCGTGAGAACCGATGTCGCGGGGAACTGCTCCCCTGGGCGGTATCGATGCAGCGCGCTCCGAGCGCTGTAAGAGTGGTCGTCGATTGCCCATGGTCGCGGGTCGGCCAGCGTAGGTCCCTGGTTTCGTCCTGACGGACGAACCCGACCTCCAAATTTATTTTCGCGTTTTCGACGGATTCGTTCCCTGTACCAGGCAACGATCAGCCCTCGAAATCCGATAACCCCAGGTGATGTGCCCGCCCCACTCCACGCCGCCGTCCGAATGGTTGAGCCGCTGTCCTCGCAAGCGACGACAGCAGCTCTCCCCTGATTCTCGCGAGGAAGGCCAGCCGTGAATGCTCTCCCCGCCCCTCAGACGCTCCTCGCTCAGCGCGAGCGCGAGCCACTTGTAGTGCAGCGCTACCCGCCCTCCCTTCCCCCCCAACACACCACGACTCGCTCTCGATCGCCTCGAACGGCTCCGCTCAATTGCGCCCGCTGTTCACGCCGGCGGTCAGCGCGAGCAGGTAACCCTCCGGGGTCAGCCAGTAGACGAGCAGCGTGAACCTATCCGAAATGCTTCGCCGGAAGCATGCTCTGGTGGAGCACGCGAACAATCAGGACCGTGGCGCCCGCCCGCTCGAAAAATATGACGTGGCTGCCTTCCTCGGCGCGCCTCAGGCCCGGCCGTACAACATCACAGGCGCGGCCGAGCGTGGGTTCTCCGCCAGCGCTGCGAACCGTCCGTACAGCCGCCCGATGTAGATCTCCTGCTGCCTGTCCCCCCAGCGCTCAGCCGTGTACAGCGCGATCCCGACGAGATCGGCGTGGGCTTCTTCGCTGAGGTGGTACCCGGCCACCTATTTGCGCCGCGCACGCGCTTTCGCGAGGACGCTTTCCATGCTCGAATCCTTCGCCCGTCCGCTGGCGATGCCTTTCTCGATGGCCGCCCGTAGCGCCTCGAGCTTGGCTTCGTCTTCTTGTTCCTGGCGCTCGAGCAGGCGCAGGCCCGCGCGGACGACCTCGCTCGCCGAGCCGAACGTTCCCGTCGCGATCTTCGCGTTCACGAACTGCTCAAAATGGTCGCCCAGCGTCACGCTCGTGTGCCTCGCCATCGCCGGAAGTCCTCGATACGCAATAATACGCGATTTACGTTCACCTGGCAACGCTCTGACTCGCAGTCACGTGCACCGTCTTCATTCGGATTTGACTTCCTGCCCATCCCCCCCCAACAGCACCGCCACCTCGATCTCGATCGCCTCGAACGGCTCGGCTCGGATGCGCCCGCTGTTCGCGTCCGCCGTCAACGCCAGCAGGTAGCCCTCCGGGGTCAGCCGGTAGACGAGCAGCGTGAGCTGCTGGGGGTCGATGATCCAGTAGTGCGGGACGCCGCAACGGCGGTAGGTCTCGAGCTTCGTGATCTGATCGTTCCTCGCCGTCGAAGGCGAGAGGATCTCGCAGATCCAGTCGGGGCGTAGCCGGACCGGGATGCCGGTTGGACGCTGGGGCGCGCGCTCGCGGCGCCAGCCGGCGACGTCGGGGCGATAGATCTCGTGGGGCTCGAGCTCGATCTCGACCTCGGTTCCGAACCACCAACCGCCCGGGACGCCGCCGCCCGGGGGTCGCGAGAAGGGTCCGAAGAGAGTTCCGGCCACGGCGGCCTGGGTCGTGCCGTGCTCGCCGCTCGGCGCGGCCTTCTCGACCAGCTCGCCGCCGACGATCTCGTGGAAGCGGCGCGTCTCGGGGATCGCCAGCAGGTCAGCTGCTGTCGCGGACGGATGCGCGTGAGCGGTTTTGGACATTTCAATGGGGCCGTCGGCTTGGGCCGACGGAGACCTCAATGGAGTCGCCGGCCTGCGCCGGCGAAGGTGCCTCAAGGATATCCGGGCCGGCTCACGAAGACAAAGGCACGCGGCTTGTCCCCCAGCTGACACACCCTGGCCCTACCCTGATCGGGCGATGCTCGACCTCAAAACGGTTCCCGATGTCCCCGATCTCGTTCCGGCCCGGATGCTGAACGAGTTCGCGTACTGCCCACGGCTGGCTTATCTGGAGTGGGCCGAGGGCGACTTCGCTGACAGCGCCGACACTGTCGAAGGGCGGTTCCATCATCGGAAGGTCGACAAGGAGTCGGGCGAGCTTCCGCCCGCGGATCGCCTTCCCGAGGACGCGGCCGGCGACAAGCTTCACGCGCGATCGATCTATCTGTCCGCACCAAAGGTGGGGCTCGTGGCGCGGATCGATCTCGTCGAGGCGACCGGCGCGGTCGTCACGCCTGTCGACTACAAGCGTGGCGAGGCGCCGAACGTCCCGGAGGGGGCGTGGGAGCCCGAGCGGGTCCAGGTTTGCGCGCAGGGCCTGGTCCTCGAGGAGAATGGGTACGCCTGCGGCGAAGGGGTGCTCTACTTCGTCGGCTCGCGAAAGCGGGTCACGATCCCGTTCACGCTCGCGCTGCGGACGAGGACGCTCGAGCTTCTGGCCAAGATGCGGGAGACGATGGCGTCGGCGACGATCCCCCCGCCGCTCCAGGACAGCCCGAAGTGCCCGCGCTGCTCGCTGGTGGGCATCTGCCTTCCGGACGAGATCAACCTCCTGCGCAGCGGGCGGCCAGACGGTGCGACGAACGAAGCGGACGACGCACACGACACCGACAACGCGGAGGGCGAACCTGGCGAGCCTCGGCGTCTGCTCCCGGCGCGCGACGACGCCCTGCCCCTCTACGTCCAAGCCGGCGGGACGCGGGTTGGCAAGAGCGGCGACGAGCTGACCGTGCAGCCGCGCGACGGCGAACAGCAGATGGTCCGCCTGGGCCAGACCTCGCAGGTGGCGCTCTCCGTCGGCTACCGCCGACGGCCCCATTGAAGCCCGGAGCCGTCGACGTCCTGGCTCAGGCCAGCCTCGGCGCTCTCCGTCGGCTACCGCCGACGGCCCCATTGAAGCCTCTGCGATGCGCAGAATCATCCACGCCAGCCGGTCCGACTCTCCGTCGGCTACCGCCGACGGCCCCATTGAAGCTCCTCCACAAGCCGTCGAAGACGGTCATCGTCAAGAACTCTCCGTCGGCTACCGCCGACGGCCCCATTGAAGCGCACGCGTGGCCACGATCGAGCTGGATTCGAAGCTGGCGGCTCTCCGTCGGCTACCGCCGACGGCCCCATTGAAGCTGACCTCCCCTCCCGTCCAGGTGTAGGCTCTATCTCGTGCTCTCCGTCGGCTACCGCCGACGGCCCCATTGAAGCCAGGACGCGACCAACCAGAGCATCGAGGACGGTCTCATCCTCTCCGTCGGCTACCGCCGACGGACCCATTGAAGCAGCTTGCGCGCGTCGAGGCCGGCGTCCGTCGGTGGCTCTCTCCGTCGGCTACCGCCGACGGACCCATTGAAGCCTCCGGTGTCGCCGGCACGATTCGAATTCTACGCACCCTCTCCGTCGGCTACCGCCGACGGACCCATTGAAGCCGAAGGCATTCCAGCCCGCCTCGATGATGGCATCGCTCTCTCTCCGTCGGCTACCGCCGACGGCCCCATTGAAGCGTAGTAGGCGACGCCGGCGCGCGCGGCGGGCGCAAGGGCTCTCCGTCGGCTACCGCCGACGGCCCCATTGAAGCCACCTTCGCATCAACGGCTCGGACGGCGCCGCCGACGCTCTCCGTCGGCTACCGCCGACGGCCCCATTGAAGCCCGATCTCGGCCCGCATGGCGAGGATCGCCGCCTCCGCCCTCTCCGTCGGCTACCGCCGACGGCCCCATTGAAGCGACGACCCGAACCCGCGGGGGAAGATCTCGCTGCTCTCCGTCGGCTACCGCCGACGGCCCCATTGAAGCGCCATGGGTCCGCTCCTAACCGTTGCTCCCCGGGTTGGCTCTCCGTCGGCTACCGCCGACGGCCCCATTGAAGCCTGACGGCTCCCGGTGGATAGTCGAGGATCCTGAGCGCTCTCCGTCGGCTACCGCCGACGGCCCCATTGAAGCCGGCGGACGTGCAGGGAGCCGCCCTTGGCGTAGGCGATGCTCTCCGTCGGCTACCGCCGACGGCCCCATTGAAGCATCGACGGGAAGGCGGGCTTCTCCGGGACCTACCGCCCTCTCCGTCGGCTACCGCCGACGGACGCATTGAAGCGGCAAGCAAAGCCAGGCCGGCCGCCACGCCTGCACGAGCTCTCCGTCGGTTACCGTCTGGACATCGCGGGATCATTAGAGATTCTCACCCGCCTCGCGATCTGACGGTCTGCCGCCGAACCGGCGGGTGGCGGACGCACGCGGCCGGTGCATCCAGGTGAGCGGTCCCCGATCACAGCCAGGGCTCCGCCGAGCTCCGAGGCAGAGCTCGATCCTCTGGTCATGCAAGCCGCGCGTGAGATCGATCGCTGCTCGACTGGTCACTCACCTCAGCCCGCGCCAGCGCCTTCGGGCCTGCAGCAATGCCAGCCTCGCGCTCGGCAGGTTCAGGCGTGCCTCATCCCGCACAGGCTGACCTCGACGCGCTGATCCAGGCACTCCTCGAGGCGGGCGTCGAGCTCATCGTCGTCGGCGGTGGCGCCGCCGTGTTGCACGGAGCGCCAATCACCCCCAGGATCTGGACATCGTCCATCGCCGTCCCCCCGAGAATGTGCGACGGCTCTCGGACCTCCTCACGACGCTCGATGCCACCCTCCGCGGCCGCCGACCTCCGACCATCGGCCGAGCTGCTCGCCGGTCGCGGCCAGCTCAACTGTCCACCAACCTAGGCTCCGGGACCGTCCCGACCAGGGACAATAGGTTTACGGGCGGGGCTCGAAAGTTCGCGCTTGCCTCCGGCTTCACGGAGAGGTTAGGAGAGGACGTGTCCTGGCTCTTCTCCTGGTTTCGTCGGTCGGTTGAAGCGAACGGCGATGCTTCGGGCGATTCTCGGTCGGTCGCCCAGGTCGTAACTGCTCTGGAGGCGAGCCTGCAGGAAGGGGTGCAGAAGCTGGCGCGGCTCCAAGCCCGGCACGGCGCACGCCTCGAGGAGATCGAGAACAAGGTCGAGGGCGGTTTCGCCGACTTGCGATCGGCCACGGAGCACGCGGCGCGGGCGGCGTCCGCCCCCGTCCGGTGGGACGATCTCCTGGACGCGGCGGACGCGCTGGACGAAGCCGAACGCTCCGCCATCGCAGCCGGCGACCAGCCCATGGCGGACGGGTTACGGGCAGTGGTGACCCGCGTCGGGCGGTTCCTGGCCCAGCAGGGCGTGCGGCGCGAAGGGCGGGTGGGCGTCCCCCCCGACCCAGCGCTCGTGCGCGTCATCGGGGCGGTCGAAGCGCCGGCGATGAACGAAGGTCACGTGGCGCGCGTGGTGCGCGCGGCGGCGATGGAGGGCGGCCGTCTTCTGCGCGAGGGCGAGGTCCTCGTCGCGCGCCGGCCACCGCCGCCGCCGAATGCGGAGGCGAATCCATGACGACGTTCGGAATCGATCTCGGGACGACCAACTCCGTGATCTCGCGACTCTCGGAAGGGCGGCCGACGGCCATCCCCGTGGCCGGGGAAGTCATCGTGCCCTCGGTGGTCTGCTTCCGCGATGATGGCGTCGTCGTGGTGGGCCGCGAGGCCCGCAACCTGGAGCTGGCCCATCCTGACCGGACCGTGCGGTCCGCGAAGCGGCGCATCGGCCAGGACTTCGCGTACGACGTCGCGGGCCGGCGGCTACGGCCCGAGGAGGTGTCGGCCGAGGTGCTGCGCGCGCTCAAACGGGGCGCCGAGGCCGTCACGGGCGAGGCGGTGCGCGAGGTGGTCATCACCGTCCCCGCGTACTTCGACGACGCCCAGCGCCGGGGGACGTTGCGCGCGGGCGAGCTGGCCGGCCTCGACGTGCTGCGGCTGCTCAACGAGCCAACCAGCGCCTCGCTGGTGTTCGACCAGGCGGTCGCCTCGGCCGCGCGCGATCCGGAGATCGTGCTCGTCTACGATCTGGGCGGCGGCACGTTCGACGTCTCGGTGCTCGAGGTGTTCGGCGAGGTCCGCGAGGTGCGCGCCACCGCTGGGAACACCCACCTCGGCGGCGACGATTTCGACGACAAGCTCTTGTCGCTGTTTCTAGACCTGCTTCGGACGCAGCACGGCGCGGACGTCCGCGACGATCCACGGGCGATGGCGCGGCTGCGCCGCTTGGCGGAGGACACCAAGATCCGCCTCTCCACCGAGACGGAGGTGGCGATCGCCGAGGAGTTCATCGCCACCGCGGGCGGCCGGCCGCTGCACCTGCAGACCCGGGTGACCCGCCGGCAGCTCGAGGCGCTGATCCGGCCGCTGCTCGAATCGACCGTCGAGCTGGCGCGGCGGGCGGTCTCGGAGGCCAACCTCGGCGCGCAGCCGCTGACCCGCGTCTGCCTGGTCGGGGGCTCGACCCGCATCCCGCTGTGCCGGGAGGTCCTCGATGACGCGTTCCACGTCGACGTGCGCGAAGACGTGGATCCCGACCTCGCGGTGGGCCTCGGCGCGGCCGTCCAGGCGGGGCTCCTCAAAGGCGAGCCGATCGAGCGCATCCTGGTCGACGTCTCGGCGCACAGCCTCGGGATCCTGGCCATGGGCCGACACGACGCCGAGGAAGATGACGGCAGGTTCACGGCCGACACCTTCGTCCCGATCATTCGGCGCAACACCGTTCTGCCGGCGGTTCGGAGCGAAGAGCTCTACACGGCCTTGGACGACCAGGAGACGATCCAGGTCCGGGTCTTCCAGGGCGAGTCGCCGCAGGCGTCGAAGAACACGCCCGTCGGCACGTTCAAGTACGATCTCGAGCCAGTCCCCGAAGGCTCGCCCGTGGTTTTCCAGCTCGAATACGACCTCGACGGCGTCGTGCGTGTCTCGGTCAGCCAGCCGGAGACCAAGAACGCGAAGACCGTCGCCCTGCGGGTCGCCGACGCGAGCGGCAAACCTTCGGACGCCGCCGATCGCGAATCGTCCGCCATCGTGCGCAAGGCGCGCGCCGCGCTGGCTCGGCTGGAGGGCGAGCGCCGATCGCGTCTCGAAGGCCTGCTCGCGGATCTCGCCGCCACCGGAAGCGGCGAACGTCGCACGGAGATCGAAGACGCGATCCTCGATCTCCTGCTCGACGCGGACGGGGACGAGGCCGCGAGCTCGGGGTAATGCTTGGCGCGCCCGGATCCAGAAGCCGAACGGCGCAAGCGCGCCGAAGAGGATCTCACCAAGGCGCTCCGGCGCGGCGATCTGGACCTCGCGCTCGCCTCGCTAGAGAAACTGCGGCGGAACCTCCCGCCCACGGCTCTGGACAAGGTCGGTCCCATCTTTCGGCGAGCGGTGGCGGACGCCCACCGGACGTCGCAATGGGCGCGGTTGCAGGCGCTGGCGGTTCGAGAGGCCGGCATCCCGGGGTTGCCCGCAGCGAGCGGCGGGCCCGGGGAGGCGGATGCCTGCCGCTGGGCGCTGCTGTGGGGTTGCGTTCGCAGCCGGGATTTCCCACGCGCGCGCTCGCTGGCGGAGGCGCTTGCGCCAGGCCTCCACGCGCACCCAGCCCTCGCGCGCTGTCTCGAAGAGATCCTGGACCGGGAGGGCGCGATCTCCGACGATCTGCTGGCCGCCCTGCCGGAATCGATCCGGCGAGCGCCCGATCCTCGGCTCGGTCATGACCCGCCGCCGGTGCGGCCGGAGGCCCCGCGGGCGCCGGCCACCGCCGAGGCTGCGCACGAAGCAGTCTTGCTGGCGGCTCACCGCCTGACGTGGGCCGGGCTGGCCGATCTCCTTGGGCGCTGGATCGCGCAGGCCTCGCCGGCCGTCGCGAGCGCGATCCGCAAGACGGCGCTGCGCGTGGCGCGACGAGAGATCCTGAGCCGGTTCCGCGACGGCGCACCGCTCGGCCCCGCCGCGCGCGTCGTCGTCTCCGTCGTGGGGCCGGCGCCGCGTGCGCCGGAGGAGATTGGCGCGCTCCTCGAGTCGATGCGGCTGGGCGCGTGCAAGGGCGGGGCAGCCTTCGATCTCGATCGCGATCCGGACGGCGTCGGTCTCCTCGCGCGCGCCCTGCTCCCCGAGCCGGCCTTCGGTCCCGCGGGTGCGCGCTGGCTCGCGGCCGCCGCGACGCCCGCCGGCCCGGCCCGCGATCGCCTCTACGCGGCGATCGTCGAGTCGCATCCGAGCGACTTTGCGCTTTGGGCGCTCGTCTGCCGCCGGGTGATCGATCCAGACGGCGACGCCCCCCGCCCTCCTGGTTGTGGCAGGGCCTGGAGCGGAGCCTGCGCGACGGGCCCGCGCTCGCGCGCGGGTGGGCCGCGATCGCGGCCGGCGAGATTCGCCCGGTGATGGAGCGACTGGCGGCGGCCGTGCCGTTGACCCTCGGGTTGACGCTGGTCGAGCGAAGCTGGCCCGAGGCGTCCGCCGCCTTGCGCAGCGAGCTCTGTTTCCTTGCGGACGAGCTGTCGAGCGAAGGTCTCGCTCCCCCTGACTTGAACGAGATCGACGTCGGCGAATTGGATGCCTCGATCCGCAAGCAGGCCGCGCGGATGCTGACGCAGACTCTGGCGGCGCCGACGATGGCCTTCTGGAAGCGGCTCGGCCGGGCGCTTCTCGACGTCGATCCTCACCTGCTGGTCTACGCGATCCAGGCGGCGGGGCCGTCACTCGCGGAGCGACGGAAGTTTCTGGCGGCTTGGCTCGACGATCGTCGCGCGGTCGAGGAGCACCTGGCGGCTCTGTCGGAAGCGCTGCGGGTTCCTGTTCACGGGCAAGAGCTGTGTGACGCGGTCTTCGAGCACCTCATCTCCCGCTTCGCCACCGACGCCGACGCGCTGGCGAGGGCGCTGCTCCGGCTGGACGGACGGGCCCCCGCGCCCGTGATCTTCCGCCTCGCGCTCGCGGTCATCGATGCGGCGCCGCGCCGAGTGCAGGAGCGCTCGCTTGGCCTGCGCCAGGCCCTCGCGCTCGCGCGACGGATCGTGGCTCGGCGGTCCGTGGGGCGAAGGCGCAAGCCGCCCGAGCCGCGGGCAGGCAAGCGCCGCAAGCGGCGATCGCCCGAACAGCTCGATCTCGGGATAGAGACCCCATGACCAGCTGGCCAAGATGAGCGCTGACCTCTACTCAGTCCTCGGGATCGCCCCGACGCTCGCCCCCTCGGACGTCAAGCGCGGCTACTTCGCCGCGCTCAAGAGGCACCCGCCCCACGCCGATCCGGAAGGGTTTCGACGGATCCGGGACGCCTACGAGAGGCTGTCGAGCGGTGAGGCGCTCATCGCCGCTTACATGGCGAGTCCCCCGGACATCTCCGCGGTCCTGGCCGAGTTGGAGGCGACCATCGGCGCCGAGATCGCCCGCGTCGCCGAGACCCACGCGCTTGGACAACGGGACGCCGCTGCGAAGACCGCGCTCTTGGATACGCTGTCAAGACTGCAGCTTGCCGACATCCTGGCGGCTTGCGGAGCTTGATTTCCAAGCGCCAGCCAGGATGCAAGGCGCGCATGAACCCGATTTGAACCCAGAACAAAGGCCCGTAAGTCTCGCGACTTACGGGCCGTAAGCGGCCCGGTCTCCCGGCACGGGGACCATCTTCACCGTGCGAGATCGTCAAGCAGATCCCTGACGACCTGCTCCTCGTGTACGGCTCGACCACGCTCGCGCATCGCGGTCGTGAGCCCCTCGGACCACGACGCAGCCACCGGCACGCCGTCGAGCAAGGGTCCTGGCGGCGCACCGAGGTAGTCCTGGGGGCCAAGGCGCCACGTCGAGCGCGGCGAGCTCTGGCGACCAGGCGACTATTGCGTCCAAGTCCTTGATGACCTGCTCGTAGTTCGTCACCAGAAAGCCGCGGCGACGGCCCGGTAAAGCGCCCGTCGCTCGGCCGCCCCGCCCTCCACGACCCGCAGCGGCGCCGCGGAGAGCGCGCGCCATTCCCGCTCCCACTGCGGCTTCAGCGCCGCCGGGACGACCAGCAGACCGCGACGCACGAGCTTTGCGTCATAGAGCACCGTTGCGGCCACGATGGCCTGCGTCGTCTTGCCGAGGCCCATGTCGTCCGCGGCGAGGGCGGCTTGTTCATCATGCAGGCGCAGCGGCCCCTGCGGCACGCACGCTTTGGTGCAGCGCCGCAACCAGTTGCATTCGTTTCCTTGGATCCGAGGCATGGGTGGCGCGGAGGCGAGTGACGCCGTCGCGCATCTGAAAGAGATTTCGAATGGACGAAGCACCCCTGCGGCATCCACCCGCCCGAGCCTGTAGCGCCCCCAAGCGCCTCGTCGGGGCCCATCGAGCACGACGATCTCCTGCGTCCGGGCAGAGGCAATCCGTCGGACCACCACCTCGAGGGCGGCCCGGCGAACGGGCCAGTCCCACCCGCCCGGCAACCCGAGCGCGTGATCGACGATCATCTCGGCAGGAATGGGGAGCGTGCGCCTCCCAGCGAGCTCGAGCAGAGTCGCCCGCGCCTCGCTTCCGGGGGCTCGTTCGTCCGCCATTCTCCCTTCCTGCCAGAAACGAGGGGTTCGCGTCCAGCGAAAGCCCCAATTCCGGCGTCTTCGGGCCGAGCAGCGGCGTTGTGGAGTCAACCGGCTGAGCCCGGCTCCTGCGCGCCGCGACCGCTTGACATCTTGTATATCTGTTAGCGATACGCTATCTTAGTTGCATGTCTCGCGCATCGGCTCGCACCGACAGGGTCCGCGACGAAAGCCTCCTGGTCAGAGTCGATCGCCGCTCGAAAGCTCTGCTGCGCAAGGCGGCCGCGGCGCGGGGGCTCAGCGTCAGCGACTACGTGCGCAGCCGCGTCGTGCCGTTGGCGCGGCAAGATATCGCCGAGGCCGATACGGGTGTTTTGAAGCTCTCCAGGGACGATCAGATAGCCCTGTGGCGCGCGCTCCAGAGTCCGCCCTCACCGACTGCGGCGCAGCGTGCCCTCGGCAAGCTGATTCGCGCTGTCCGCTGACCAGGTGGATGTCGATCGCGAATTCCCGCCGCCCGGACTGACCCTCGAGCTCCTCGACCGCCATCATCGACGGAAAGCGTTCTCCAGCGGCGATCGGCGGGTCGACGAGTGGCTTGCCCGTCGCGCGCTGGCAGCGATGGGAAAGAATACGAGCACAACTCGTGTTCTGGCTGGCGAAGGCGGGATGATCGCCGGCTTCTACACGCTTGCCAACACCGCGATCGATGTGTCCCTCGTGCCCGCCGATCTCTTCGATGGCGCGATACCGCGGTACCCGCCGCCGACCCTGACGCTCGCTTGGCTGGGCGTGGACGCGCGCTTCCGAGGCCGAGGGCTCGGCACCCAGCTCTTCGCGCGAGCGCTGGCCGACGCCCTTTTCGCCTTCAAGACCGTGCGGTTCGTGGCGGTCATCGTCGACGCGCTGACCGAGACGAATGTTTCGTTCTACGAATCGCAGGGGTTCCGTCGCGTCCCCGGCACAACGAACAAGCTGTTCCTGCCCGCCGCCACGCTCGTCGCGATCGCGGCCGACCGTTGAGGGGACCCGATTTTGAACCCACAAAACAAGGCCCGTAAGTCTCGCGACTTACGGGCCTTCCAGTAGCGGGGGCGTGATTTGAACACGCGACCTTCGGGTTATGAGCCCGACGAGCTACCAGGCTGCTCCACCCCGCATCAATGATTTCAATAGTTTAGGCTACGCTTCGGGCGCCCGTTTCAGCCGTTGTACCGGCTTTGTACCGGAGCGCTCGAAAGCGGGGCAAAAGGTGCCCCATCGGCTGACGGCCGTCAAGCGCGATCCGGTTGGATCCCATCAGAAAACGCACGCTTGAGCCGCCACGTCCCGCGCGACGTGCGCGACAGCGCGCTCTTCGGTCGCCAGATGGGCCTTGGGGCGCATCCAGGGCGAGAGCGCGCCACCGGGGCCCGTTTGGCGCGGCAGCGACCGTCCCACCGTCGGGCGGCCACGGTAATTATCACCTAAACCGCATATATCACACATGTTGTGATATATTGATTTTCAGTGAGGTATAGATGGGCCGCCAGCGGATGAGCGAACCGCCAGCCTACCAGCGCGCCGAAGCAGCGCTGCGCGCGATCCTCCCCCGCTCCGCTACGGTGCGGACGGCGGCAAGCGACAGCGGGGCGGACATGGTCGTGAACGGCGTCGCCATTCAGGCCAAATGGATCGAAGAAGGCGGGCTGCGACGGGCGCGCGAAATCCTCGCGCGCAAGCGCGACCGGCCGGACGTCGTGGTCGCGCGGCGTCTCTCCCCGGGCGCGCGCGAGGCGCTGTCCGAGGCCGGCGTCGGTTGGATCGACGAGACCGGCGCCGCCGAGATCTCGCTCGGATCGATCGTCGTATCCAAGAGTGGGCACCCGGAGGCTGCTCGGGAGAAGCCCGCCCGGTGGACGCCCGCCTCTCTTGCGGTTGCGGAGGCGCTTCTCTGCGGTCGCAAGGCAGCCGTTCATGCGATGCGGGACGCGACCGGTCTCTCCGTGGGGGCCTGCACCAAGGCGCTCCAGGTCTTGAGCAAACTCGGCTTGATCACGTCGAGCGCAGCGCGTGGGCGGGGATCCGCCCGGACGGTTCACGACCCCAACCAGCTCCTCGACACCTACGCGGCAGCTGCGGCGGCGGCGAAGGCCGTACCCGCCATCCAAATCGGCGTCACCTGGCAAGACATCACGGCCGGTCTGCGAGACGCGGGCAGGAAGTGGGAAAAGCAGCGCATCGACTGGGTGACGACCGGAGCCGCCGCCGCGTCGGTGATGGCGCCGTATCTCACGTCCGTGAGCACAGCTGATGTTTACCTCGGCGCCGAAACGATCGCCGAACTGGAAGCGGCTGCGGCGGCAGCCGCGCTCCGGCCGATCGACGGCGGCAGGTTGACCCTTCGCCCCTTCCCGACCGTCACGACGCCGAGACTCGCCGAAGAGGTCGAGGGCCTTCGCGTAGCGCCCTGGCCGCGGGTCTACGCCGATCTTCGCAAGACCGGCGTACGTGGCGAGGAAGCAGCCGAGCACCTGCGGGAGGTCCGCCGTGGACGATGAAGAGCCTCGTTCTCGATCAGCGCGCTCCGCGGCGGAGCGCGCGCTCGTCCGGATCGCCCACCACTACGGCGCCGAGCCGGAGTTCGTGGTGCTCGGCGGTCTCGTTCCCGATCTCCTCTGCAGCAAGACGAAGTTCACGCATGCGGGCACAACGGACGTCGACGTGCAGGTCGATCTCGAGATCGCGTGCGGCGCGGTGAATACCGCCCGGCTCGAATACGCGCTCCGCAACGCGGAGTTCGTACCGGACAACGACCGCGTCTGGCGGTGGGTAACCGAGCCGGAAGCGGCGAGGACGATCGTGAAGTTCGAACTGCTCGCGGATCTTCAGGACAAGCCCGCCGGGACCGAGATCCATTTCGACAGCTGCGAGAAGCTAGGCGCAGCGAACCTTCGCGGCACTGGTTTCGCCGCCCGCGACGTGGTCGTCCGCGACATGACCGCCAAGATCGGCGGCGTGCAATACACCGTTGGCGTCAAGGTCACGGGCCTCGCCGGATTTCTGCTAGCCAAGACCGCCGCGGCGTACTCGAGGCGCAAGCCGAAGGACTGGTACGACATCGCCTTCGTGCTGTTGCACAACGACGCCGGCGGCCCCGCGGCGGCTGCCGAGGCGGTGAAGGCCGGATTCAGCACGGACCTGGCGGGCGTCCGCACCGCGCTCGAAGATCTCGCTGCCAATTTCACCAACGCCGGCGCACAGGGACCGCAAGCGTACGTCAGTCAGATGCTCGTCGATCACCCAGAGCTCGATCGCGCGGAGCTGGCCGCCGATGCGGTCGTCGCTGTCGACGAGTTCTCACGAGCCATCGCCATCTCATGACGCAAGACCGGACCGATGGAAACGTGAGCTGTTGTCTGCGCCTGGTGCAGCCGCGTCTCGAGGACGTCGGCCATCCCGGACAGACGCAGCTTGCGAAGCGCGTGATTGAGCTCTACGAGGTTCATGTCGGATCTCCTGTCTTCTGGGTGATGAGGTCTCGATACAGGGACAGCTGGCGGATCAGTGGATCGACCTGCCGCAGGGTCAGCGGGGCGGCAGGCCGGCGTTCGAGGTAGCGACGCAGGAAGCGGTAGCTGCCGGTCGCCTTGTCCCGCACCATCGGCCCGTCGCCGTAGTCGACCTGGCACTCCTCGCCCGGCGCCGTCGTGATCACCACCCGCGCCTCGGGCACCTGCGTGCCGCGCAGGCGCCGGACGAAGCGCAGGACGCTGGCGTAGCGCGCCCCGAAGCCGTGGTCGTCGACCAGGTCCTGCCAGATCGCCCGCGCGTTCCGGCCGCGCGCTACGACCCCGCTGACGTGATCCGCGCCGCCGCCCGTCGCGGTATCCGCGGCCTCAAGGGTCCGGGCGACGTCGCCGCCGAGGCCTTCAACATGTTCAGCCAGGGCGGCGAGCTGCAGGAAATCGTTAGCGCGCTACGGGTCACACCCACCGAGGTCCGCCGCCTCTACAAGGAGTGGCAGTCCTCGCTCGACGACCCGCCACCCACGGTCGAGCCCGAGGGACCAGGCCTGCTCGACGAAGACCCGCGCGCCGAGGAGGAGTTCCTACGCGCCATGGCCCGGGCCACCGAGTTCGCGTTCACCCCGATCCGCAAACCCAAGAAGTGAGGACCACTATGAGCCGACCCAACCCGATCCAGTATGCCGAGCGTCTCTACGCGGCCATCCGCGCCGCCAACTTCTCACCGATCTCGTTCTTGGCCTTTGGCAACGCCGTGAAGGATGGCGTCGACGTGCGACGCATCCTGCCCATCCTCTCGTGGATCGTCAGCGGCTTCGCCATGACCGCCATGCCGCCCTGACGCTAACAGACGGACTGCACCCAGAAAACAGGAGCCGCTGCCACCAGCCGCCGGCAGCGCGGGCCGGGAGTCCAGTCCTTCGAGCCAGCGCCTTTTTCATGTCCTACGCTGAACTTCGAGCGCGGGGGTTGCGGCGGGAGTGATCAAAGCGAGCACCCGACCGCTCCCAGCGCGCATCGCTTGCACCGTCACCCGACGATCTGGCAGCCGCTTGCCCTGCGACTCCCACCACGAGAGGTTCTCCTCAATGGCCGTCTTTTCATCTGTCAGGTCGCCGTCGAATACGCGCCGGATGATCGAAGCGTCCGGCACGCGCATCCATCGGTGGATATAGAACTTCCGTCGGATGGCCTCTGGATTATGAGTCGTCGTGACCGCGCGCAGGACGGGTGTCGGTGCGACTTCGGCGAACAGGAGTCCCTGTGCCTGATCGCGTTGCTCGGAACCTTTCAGCTCCGACTTGGCCTCGATGAGAACGGCCGGAGTCGGCGACTGCCTGAGTGCGGCAGTGAGGGTTGCCTGTGCGCTCGCAAAAGGAAACGCGGCCTCGCGAAACTTGAGCAAGGCCGGTAGAGACGCAGCGTTGAGATCTATTCGGTGCCGTTTCAAAAGCGGAAGGAGAAGATCGGAGAAGAACGCCAGCTCGCCCGCGATCTGATCCATGAGTCGCTCGACGGGATCTCGCCGCGTGAACTGGGTGCGGCGAAAAGCAAATTTCGTCTGGGGCTCAGCGATTAGGTGGGCTAGCTCGTGCCACTTGCTGAACCACTCTCGACTGGTCTTCGCTCCTCGCGAGTCGATTACCGCCACATACTGCTTGTCGCTCCAGCTCGGTTGGTGTTGGAGCCGAATCACGACCGCGTCGGTGTACTCGTCGAACTCTCGGTCAAGGTTTAGAAAGCCAGTCTCGCGTGACGAGAGATACCGTTCTCGGACTGCGACGAGATCGTCGTTCGTCTTCAAGACCTCGAAATGAACCTTCAGCTTGGCAGCCGCGATCGTGAGGAGGTCGGCGAACGAGGAAACGGGCCCAAGCTGATCGCACCAGGTCCTGACCTTCGCTAAGCACGTTTCCACAACCTTGGTCGTGGGATCGCCACCGCCGGGGATGACCACTCCGAGTTGACGGCCGATTTCGCGAATGGCGGGCGAGATCGGAGCGCGCGGCACCTACTGCGCCTCGTTCTCTAGGTACGGTGCGAGCAGCTGCTCGAATTCCTTCCACTCGGCGCTGGTGAACGAACGGGGACCGCGATCGCTGCGCTTCGCGTGTAGGGCGAGCCGCGCGTTCAACACCGCCTTCACCTTGGTAAAGGGCCAGTTCTCGCGCTCCGCGAGAGCCGCGAGTTCTTCCGGGATCTCGACGACGCGCGCGCTGGCGGGGACGGCGTCACCGACGCCGCCCGCGGGCGCATCGCCTTGGATGAGGTAGTCGACCGACGCGCCGAGCGCCTGCGCCAGACTGAGGAGCACGCGTCCGCTCGGCTGATTTCTGTTGTTCTCGACGGCCGACAGGAACCCTTTTGAAACACCCGCTTCCTTCGCGAGCTGGTCCAAAGTCCAGCCTTTACGAGCCCTTAGGTCACGAACGCGGTCTCCCAGCTCCCGGGGACTACTCATGGGCCTTGACACAACAGCGTATCGTGTTCGATATTGTTCGAAATACTGAACCTGGTCCGCTTTCTTGCAGCACGCCGAACGAGGGTACCAAAGGCCCGCGGCGAAGGCCAGGGGGACGGAATTGGAAGGAGAACACGATGACGTACTACGTGAGGAAGGTGCGCAAGGAATCGGTGCGCACGAAGAACGGCAGCACGCACGAGCACATCGTCGGCGTCGTGACGACGTCGAACAGCTACTACACGAACAAGGAGGTGGTCGACAGCATCGCGGCGTCGAGCGATTGGTTCACGGACGTCGAGGGGGAGCCGAAGGCCACGATCCGCCCGCTGCGCTTCTGCCCGGCGGCGGACTGCCTGCACCAGCCTTACCTGACCACCGACGCCGACCGTAGCCGGCGCAACAACCTCGAGAACCTGCCCCGAGGGTAGTGCGAGGCCGGCTATGACGATCGAGGTGCCGGACCTGCACGTCCACTTCCTGGACTGCGGGCAGGGAAACATGACCGTTCTCGTCACGCCCGACCAACGGGTCGTGGTGAATGACTGCCGCCTGACCGAGGACAACCAAGCGTGCATCCTTCGCCATCTGAAGGCGTACCTGCCGTGGCGCGTGGATACCGACGGAGAGCGCCGGCAATGGATCGACTGGTTCATCTGCTCGCATCGCGACCAGGACCACATCCACGGCCTCGACGTTCTCCACGCCGTCTTTCCGATTCGAGGAATCCTCGACCCCGGCACCACCTCCGGGTCGACCGAGGGCGCCGAGAACCAGATCTACATGCAGCTGCGCCGAGACCTGAGACGAGCTCACGGCGACGGAGCTGTCGTGGAGCCGCGCCCGTCCGCGCAGCCGCTGTTCGACTTCGGCGGCGCCCGGTTCTACTGCCTCTGCTCGGGTGTCGAGAACGCGCGTTCGGATGACGGCCACTACGGCAACAACGTCTTCGTCGTCGAGTATGCGGGGAACCGCGTGATGCTCACCGGTGACTCGGACTGGCGAGCCTGGAAGGACAAGATCGTGCCGGCGTTCGCCGCCACGAACTTGCTCAAGGCAACCATCTTGCTCGCGAGCCACCACGGCTCGCGTAGCTTCTTCGTCGACGCGGACCCGCTCGTCGACGAACAGATCGCCTGGAAGAGCGCCTACGTCGACCACCTCGGCCACCTGGCGCCCAAGATGACGATCATCTCGTCGGGCGCGCAGGAGATCTGCAACCATCCGAACGAAACGGCGCTTGCCCACTACCGAGAAGCGACCCGGCACGGGCAGGTCTACCTGACGAGGCAGAGAGGAACGCTGATTGGCCGCTTTCACCGCGACGGCCGATGGACGGTCACGCCGTCGCGGTTCCTCAAGGGCTGGTCGTTGCGCCAGTACTGCCCGCCCGGCACGCAGCTGATCGTCGACTGCGAATACGACGGCTGGTGGGGCGCCAAGAAGGTTGCCAGCGGCGATGCCGTCTCGCTGGGGACGGAGCTCCGGTTCAAGGTGTCGAGCACTGGCGGGTTAATCGGCGACGTGACGAACACCCGCTATCACTTCGAAGTCTCGAATGATGGCGAAGGCGAGCACGCCGATCACGACGACATCTACTTCAAGACGAAGGACGAGGGGGGCCCCCCGAACGGGTTCAAGCGTCACGTGCAGTACCTGGGAAACCACCTGCTGCGCGTTCGCGTTCGGCCCAAGGGCGCTCCGCCGTCACGTGAAGCGCAAGTCGTGTTTGCCGTTCGGGGGGTGCGCTAGCGATGACCGTACGGTTGCAAATTTTCGACGTGGAGCATGGAGCGTGTGCGCTGGCGACCGCCAATAACGGCACGCGCCTCATGATCGACTGCGGCCACAACGCGACGACGTCATGGCGGCCGGGCAGCCATCTGGTCCGTCAAGGCGTGACCAACCTGGACATGCTGGCGATAACGAACTACGACGAGGACCACGCGAGCGGTGCCCCCGACTTGTTCGACCGCGTGGACGTTGGGTGGTTGCTGCGGAACATGTCCGTCTCGGGCGAGACCATCAAGAGCCTGAAGTCCGAAGATGGGATGGGACCAGGTATCGATCGGCTTGTTCGGGAGATCAGTCGGTACACGTTGTCGGCCGGGACGGCTGGCGCTTCGCCCGAGCCCGTCTTCGACGGGATCGAACGGAGCGTGTTCTGGGTCAACTACCCGACGTTCGACGACGAGAACAATCTGAGCATGGTCCTCTTCCTGAAGTGCTACGGCGTCGGCATCATGTTCCCTGGCGATCTCGAAGGACCCGGGTTTGCCGAACTGCTGAAGCGCGAGGCGTTCAGGCAGGCGTTGCGTGAAACGAACGTCTACGTGGCGCCGCATCACGGCCGAGAGAGCGGCTGCTGCGAGGAGAAGGTACAGTTCCTGAAGAACGTCTTCTACGTCGCCATCTCGGACAAGGGCTACCAGTACGAAACCCAGGAAACACTGCCGTTCTACCGACGTGTCGCGAGGGGCGCCGCCTTCCGCGGACAGAACAGGCAGATCTTGACGACGCGAAGTGACGGGGCGATCAGCTTCGAGTTCAACCCCGGCTCGTGGTCTGCGGCATGACAGGTTCGCTGAAAGAGAAAAACCGCCCTCTGCTTTGGGTCATGATCGCGGCGAACGTGTTGGTCCTTCACGCCGCGATCCACGAGAACGCGCTGAGAGTAGAGGGATTCCGCGCTCTACTTCGAGAGGCGATGGGGCTTCTGCCCGTCGGGCTCGCGGGTCTCGTTGCCGTTGTTCTGAACGGGTTGCTGAGCGCCGACCTGAAGGCCAGGACCGTCTGGTTCTGGCGCAAGCACGTCTTGCCAGGCCACCGCGCGTTCACCAACTACGCGAAGAAGGACCCGCGCGTCGACCTGGCCAACGTACAGAAGGCGTACGGTTCGAAACTTCCGACCGACCCGGTGGAGCAGAACCGCGGCTGGTACAAGCTGTACAAGACGGTCGACGAAAATCCTGCCGTCCTGCAGGTCCATCGAGATTTCTTGTTGCTGCGCGACTGCACCGGCTTGGCCGTTCTGTTCCTGTTCTTTTTCGGCGGCGCAGGTCTCTACTTGATCCCCGCGCCCAAGGTTGCGCTCGTGTACCTCGGCATCCTGCTCGCGCAATACGTTCTCGTGCGCCAGGCGGCTGCCACCTACGGCGTGCGGCTGGTGACTACTGTCTTGGCGCGCGTCGGCGTTCCGAAACCCGAGTAGCCCCTCCCTCCGGTACAAAACCGGTACAACGCCCGGTACAAAACGCGCGAGACGGATCCGCAGGCGATCTCGAACGCCCGAAATCGCCCCTACCCCGTCGGACGTCCAGCCCTACCGCCCAATCCCGCCGCGAAATCACGCGAGAATTCCGCCTCCAAAATCGCCGATTCCCGTTGTACCGGCGTTGTACCGGACGGACAGAATCTTCAGCGCGTCGTCGTCGATCGTGGTGAAACGCCACGCATCGCTAAGTCCGCGGAACGATACGGGGGACAAAATTATGAGCCCGACGAGCTACCAGGCTGCTCCACCCCGCATCAAGATTCGAAGCCGGGGAACCTTGCAACAAGTCGGTGTCGCCGTCAAGAAAGACTCGCAGGAGCGCGAGCGGATACTCAAGCCGGCTCGGGTCAGGTAGGATCCGAATCTGCCTGCTTTTTGCCTTTACCCCTTAGCTTGCAGGCGAAAGATCGAATGCAGGGACGTCTCCGCCAAGCAAGAGCAAGAGCCGTTTCGCGCGCCTTCATCTGGCTGGTGGCGGTCGGGGTGGCCGGCCCGGGGTGCGCCGCCTCGAACAGTGGCGGCAGCGGGCCGTCTACCGGCTTCGGGGGCGAGAACGGGACCGGGAACGGTGGCTCGGCGCCGCGGGATGCGGGGACGCCGGACGCGCTCACCGGCGCCGGCCTCGCGGCGGGTCGCGGCGGCTCGACCGGAGCCGGCGGGATCTTCGGGTCGGGGGGAAGCACCGGCTCCGGCGGGAGCACCGGGACCGGCGGGATCGTCGGGTCGGGGGGAAGCACCGGGGCGGGTGGCAGCAGCTCGACGGCCAACGGTGGCGCCGTGGGGACCGGCGGCGCGACCGGACGGGGCGGAACCGGCATCGGCACCGGGTCCGGGGGCCTGGGCGGTGGCGGGGGCGGGTCCGGGGCCACGTTCTGCCCGGCGAACGCCATCTTCTGCGCGGACTTCGAAGAAGCGAGCGGCGTTCCCGACAACAATCCCGTCGGCAGCGCGACCTTCGAGGACCCCACGGAGGCGGGCGCGACCTTCGGCGGGACGAACGGCGTCATGGTCCTGGACACGACGGCCCCCTACGCGGGCCTGCAGTCGCTGCGCGTGAACCCATCGTCGGCGGTCACCGCGCGGACGCTGGCGATCGCCGTCCCCTCGACGTTCTGGGTGCGGCTCTACATCAAGAGCGACCAGACGATCGGGCAGACGACCGAGAATTCCTTCTTCGGGGCCGGGACCAGCCTGGTCCCGACGAGCGGAAACTACGTCGACCTCTCCGAGCAGTTCGGATGCCTCGTCCTCGACAAGGGGGGGACGCTGTTCCCGACCGACAGGACCTGCGGGGCCAACACGGCGCTGGCCGCCGGCGCCTGGCACTGCTTGGTGGCGGAGTTCGACGGCGCGACCGGGAACGTCGAGCTGTTCTCCGGCGCCACGCAGATCATCGACGCGGCCGGCTGGGCGCCCGCCAAGGAGGCGTTCAACACCTTCGAGCTCGGCTACGTCGCCGACAACCCCAATGGGGCGACGGTCTGGTACGACGACGTCGTCGTCTCGTCGAGCCCCCTCGCCTGCCCCTGACGTCGCCGGTTGCCTTACAAAGGCCCCCGCCCCTCAGGTAAGATTTCGTCCCCACCCCTAGCCTGGAGATGTACCCGATGCATGCACGCCACCGGTGCGGCCGTTTCAACTCGCGTTCGCTCGCGCTCTTGGTTTTCGCGATGGGCGCCGCCGGCGCCGGCTGCGCCGGTGGATCGAGCGGCGCGACGGGCACGGGCGGCGCGACGGCGACGGGCGGCACCACGGGCACGGGCGGGAAATCGTCGACGGGTGGCACGACCGGCTCAGGTGGCGCGACAGCCACCGGCGGTACCACCGGCTCCGGCGGCTCGGTCGCCACCGGTGGAAGTACCGGCTCGGGCGGATCGGCTGCCACCGGCGGCACCACCGGGACGGGGGGGGCGGCTGCCACCGGCGGCACCACCGGGACGGGCGGCGCCCCGGCCACCGGCGGCGCGACCGGCGCAGGTGGGGCGTCCGCTACCGGCGGGTCGACCGGGACGGGCGGAGCAGGCGGCGCTGGGGGATGCCCAACCAACGCGACGTTTTGCTCTGGATTCGAAGAAACCAGCGGACCGCCGGCAAATGCGCCGGTCGGCACCGCGACGCTCGAGGCCTATACCGGTACTTTCACGGACATGATGTCCCTCGACACGACCGTTTTCCATTCTGGGAAACAGTCGCTCAAGGTGCTCACGGGAACCACCCCTTCAGCGTACAGAATGCTGTCGGTCCCCATTCCAGGGCCCACGTTTTGGGTGCGGATGTACATCCGGAGCGACGGCACCTTCGGCGACATGACCGCCGTCCACAACGCGTTCTTTCAGGCCATGACCACCCCGGACCCGAACAGCAGCGGCCAAGTTCAGGTCGCGGAGCAATATTGTCAGGTTCTCCTCAACGTCAGTGACACCCTTTATCCGACCGGGCTATCGACGTGCAGCACGACAGGCCCGACGCTGTCCCCTAACACTTGGCACTGCGTCGAGGCTTACTTCGACGGACCGACCGGGACCGTCCAAGTCTACGGCGACAACACGAAGATGATCGACGCCGAGAATTGGTCTCCGGCCAAAGAGACGTACGGCGCCTTCGAATTCGGGTTCCACCAATACAGCGGCCCGGCCCGGAACATGTGGTACGACGACGTCGTCGTGGCGCCCACGCGCATCGGCTGCCCATGAGTGCGTGCCGGGGTCTCGAGCAACTCTGCAGGCGAGCTGCCGAATAGAGCCGCGATGAAGCGCGCGACGCTGCCGTGGGTGCTCTTCCTGCCACTGGCACTGAGCCGGTGCTCATGCCCGACCCGACCCGCTCCCGAGGAAGACGCCGTCGGCTTGGACGCAAGCGACGGATCTGCCTCCGACGCCGGAACGGCAATGGACGGCTCTCGAGACGCGAGAGCCGGCTGCCCCGCCACTTGTCCTGGGCCTGCCAGCGGGATGGAGACCGGTACGGGGGTCTGTGTGGACAACGCTTGCGCCATTGCCTGCTCGACCAAGTACCCGACCCATTGCCCTACCGAGAACACCTGCGTCGACCTCATGACCGACGGAAAAAATTGCGGCGCCTGCGGGCACGATTGCCTCGGGGGAAGCTGTTCGGAAGGCGTGTGTCAGCCGATCGAGTTGGCGCAGTACACCGGGAACGCGGAGATCATCTACGTCGGGTCGCAAGATGTCTATGTGACGAACGACGAGGGTTACGTCGGGCGAGCCGCAAAGGACGGAACAGACCTGAAGCCCCCAGCCATGCCTGGGCTCACGACGGCCGCGTTCACTGGAACCACACTGCTGGAAGATGGCGATCGCCTCTTCTTCGTTTGGGTCGACTCGGTGATCCGGCTGGCCTACTGCGTGCCAGAGTCCTGCGACGCCACGATCACGCCTGTGGGCGGGCTCTACACCCAGTATTTCGCGATCGATTCCACAGACCAGCGAATCGCATGGATCGATTACTCGCCCACTCAGGTCTGGGTTGCGCCCACGACGGGAACGGTCTCTGGCGCGCCGGTAACCAGCGGCGGACTGGACACGACAGCGAGTGGTTCTCCTCTCTTCTACGCCCAAGGCGGCCTGTTCATGGCCAACGGCACGGCGCTGGAGCGGCTTCCCATCAGCGGAGGATCTTTTGTGGGGGTAACCTCCTCGGGAACCACTCGAGTCACGATCCTGGGAGCGAACAGCACGAACATCTACCTCTATGATGGAACCTCCGTCGTGTTCACGCCTCTCCCTGCAGGAGATGGAGGGAGTGCACACAAGCTCCTGGACACGGCGCTCGCACCCAACGTCGATGGCCGGTTCGTGGTCGACGACACCAGCGCCTACTGGGTGTCGAACGGCGCCATCGAGACCTGCCAGATCTCGGACTGCATGAACACCCAGAAGGCGGTTCCTTCACAAAGCGGCATCGAGGTTGCCGACGTGGGCCTCGATCCCGCGGCGCTCTACTGGACGAACTACTCGGACGGTACGTCGTCGTCCGGCACCACCTACTTTTCCGTCTGGAAGCTGGCTCGGTAGGCCAGGCGACCTACGCCGCCGGCGCGGCGCTGGTGTACTTGGCGATGAGCCGGCCGATGCGCGGCACCGCCGCCTCGACGTGCTTCTTGCCGGTGGGGCGCAGCTTCTCGTAGGCCTTCTTGAGCGTCCCGTTGGTCGACTTGGCGGCGCGCTCGTCGCTGATGGTCAGGAGCGCGTCGGCGACCTGCGGGGCGCGCCCGTTGAGCAGCGCGCCGATCGGCTCGTTCTTGGCCTGCGCGTCGGCCCAGAACGGCTCGAGCCGCTTCACGAAGTCGTCGAGCATGTGGTCGACCGCCTCGGTCACGAAGCCGGGCTTGACCGCCTTGACCAGGCTGAAGGACCCCTTGACCAGCAACCCCGTGAGGCCTCCCTTCGAGTCGACCTCTTCTTCGATCAGCTTCACGCAGTCGGCGACCACCTTGGGGCGGTTGCCCGGCACCAACAAGATATCGTTCAGGTTCGGCATGGCGGGGAATCTACACCACGTCCCGGCGACGTGGTACGGATGGCCGAGATGCCTCGACGGATTCTCCCCGGGCCGCGCAGCGCGCTGGCGATCCTCACGGGCCTCAATTTCCTGAACTACGTCGACCGGTTCGTTCCAGCCGCGGTGATGCCGTCGATCATCGCGGCGCTGCACCTCAAGGACTCGCAAGCGGGCTGGCTCTCCACGCTGTTCATCCTGACCTACTCGGTGATCTCGCCGGGCGCCGGGTGGCTGGCTGATCGCAAACCGCGATTCCAGCTGGCTGCGATCGGCGTGCTGGTCTGGAGCGCGGCCACTTTCGGTTCGGGCCTGGCCCCCACCTTCGCCGCGCTGGTCTTGGCGCGCGCCCTGACCGGCGTCGGCGAGGCGAGCTACGTGGTGGTCACGCCGTCGCTGGTCTCGGACTACTACCCGCCGGCACGACGCGGACGCGCGCTGTCCGTCTTCTATGCGGCGATCCCCATCGGGTCGGCCCTCGGCTACGTGCTGGGCGGCGCGATCAACGCGCGGTTCGGGTGGCGGTGGGCGTTTTTCCTGGCCGGGGCGCCGGGCGCGCTGCTGGCGATCACTCTGCTCTTTCTCCGGGATCCGCCGCGCGGCGCGATGGACGGGCCGGCCGCGCCCGAATCGCGGCCGTCGCTCGGCGCGCTCACGCGGATCCCGAGCTACCTCGTCAACACGGCGGGCCAGATCATCTACACCTTCGTCGTCGGGGGCCTGGCGACCTGGATGCCGACCTACTTCGTCCGCGTACGCCACCTCCCGCTCGCCTCGGCCGACCTGATGTTCGGCGGCGTGCTCGCGGCGGCCGGCCTGGTCGGCACGCTGCTCGGCGGGAGGCTCGGTGACCGGATCGCGGCGGCGCGGCCCGCCGGCCACTTCTTGGTGTCGGGGGTGTCGCTGGTCCTCTCCGTGCCCTTCGCCGTCGCGGCGGTCACCGCCCCTCAGCCTGCTATCTTCTGGCCGTCGATGTTCGTCGCGCTCACCCTGATGTTCCTCATCACCGGCCCCCTCAACGCCGCGATGGCCAACGTGCTCCCGGCGCAGCTGCGCGGATGGGGCTTCGCCATCTACACCCTGGCCATTCACCTGTTCGGCGACGCCAGCTCGCCCACCCTCATCGGTCTCGCTTCCGATCGCATCGGGCTGGCGCTGCCGGTGCTCGTCACGGTGACCCTGCCCGCGCTGGCCGGCTTGGTGCTCCTCAGCGGGCGAGGCGCGCTGGCCCGCGACCTGGCCCGGAGCGGCGCCCGATGAGCGACGGCGACGACACCTACCTGCGCGAGCTCGAGGCCGCCGCCAAGATCGCGCGCGAGGCGGCGACGCTCGTGCGAAGCTATTATCGGAAGAAGCTGCGCATCGAGGCCAAGGCCGGCAACGAGCCGGTGACGGAGGCCGACCGCGCCGCCAACACGCTCATCGTCGAGCGCCTGGCCGCCGCCTTCCCGAACGACACCATCCTCTCCGAGGAGATCCCCGACACCGGCGCGCGGATCGGGCGCTCACGGATCTGGATGGTCGACCCCATCGACGGCACGAGCGACTTCATCCTGGGCGACACCGGCTTCGTGGTGATGATCGGGCTCTGCGTCGACGGGCGGCCGGCGGCGGGCGCCGTGGCCCACCCGCTCTCCGAGAAGGTGTACGCGGGCATCGTGGGGACAGGCGCCTGGGTCGAGGACGCCGCGGGAACGCGGACTCCCCTTCACACCTCGAGCATCGAGCGGGCGCCCGGGATCCGGCTGGTCGCCTCCAAGACGCACCGGACACAGCGGATCGACCGGATCAAGCAGGCGCTGCAGATCGAGGACGAGGTGAACGTCGGCAGCGTCGGCCTCAAGATCGGCCTCGTCACCGAGGGAAAACGTGACCTCTACGTCTACACCGGCGGCCGCACGAAGATCTGGGACACCTGCGGCCCCGAGGCCGTGCTGGGCGCCGCCGGAGGCATCATGACCGACGTCGACGGCAACCCGCTCATCTACGATCGCCAGGATCTCTACAACCGCCGCGGCATCGTCGCCTCCAACGGCCCCTTGCACCCTTTCGTCATCGAGACGCTGGCGCCGCTGGTGCGAACGACGGACTAACTTCCGGCGATCATCATCTCTGACACCCGGAAGGTCGGGCACTGCACCGACGAGCGGGTGTCGAGGTCGTCGCCCACCGCGTCGACCCGCTTCCACAGATCGTCGAAGCCGAGCGAGACGGTAATTTCGGTCACCGGAAAGGCGCGCTCGCCGCGCTCGATCCAAAAGCCGCCCGCGCCCTGCGAGTAGTCGCCGGTCGCGCCGTTGAAGCCGAAGCCCATCAGATCGGTGACGTAGAGCCCGCGGTCGAGCCGTTCGATCTCCGCCGCCGGCGTCCGCCCGGCGCGCAGGATCAGGTTGGAGATGCCGACGTGCGGGCCGCCGCCGACCGCGCGGGTGGCCGACCCGGTCGACCGGCGACCGAGCTTGCGCGCAGCGTAGACGTCGCAGAGGAAGGTGCGCAGCTGGCCGCCCGAGATGAGCACGTTGGTCCGGCTCGGCAGCCCCTCGCCGTCGTAGGCGCGCGAGCCGGGCGCGCGGCGGATCAGCGGATCGTCGACCAGCTCGACGAGCGGCGAGGCGACGGCCGTCCCCTCGCGGCCGGCCAGGTACGTGCTGCGCCGCCAGAGCGCACCGCCCGACAGGACGCCGGCGAGCTGTCCGACCAGGCCCCGTCCCGCCTCGGGCGAGAAGACCACCGGCGCCATACCGGTCGGGATCTTGCGGGCGCCCAGCTTGGCGAGCGTCCGGCGCGCCGCCTCGAGCCCGATGGCCTCGGGGTCGCCGAGGCCGGCGGCGAAGCGGGCGGCGCTCCAGTAGACGCCGTTGCGCTTCTTGCCGTCGGCGTCGTCGCAGAGCGGCTCGACGGCGAAGGAGACGTGCGTCCCGCGCGCGGAGCCCGCGAACCCCGCCGAGGTGGCGAACGCCGAGGCGCCCACGCTGCGCCCGAATACCGCTCCGTCGGAGTTGGTGATCCGCTTGTCGAGCTTGAGCGCCGCCGCCTCGCCGAGCCGCGCCCGCCGCAGCCCCTCGCTGACGTCGAGCGCGAGGACCGCGTCGTCCCAGAGATCGAGGTCGGGAAGCTCCCGCGCCATCTCCTCTTTTGCCGGCAGCTCCCCCGCCGGATCGGGCTCGGCCAGCGAGGCCAGCTCGACGCTCTCGCGCGCGAACCGCTCCATCGCCGCCGGCGCGAAGTCCGAGGTGTAGGTCAGCGCCGAGCGCCCGTCCCTGAGCACGCGCAGCCCGAGCGCGCGGCTCCCCGCCTCCTTGATGAGCTCGGTCTCACCGAGCCGGACCTTGACCTCGAGCTCGGTCCCGTCGCGCACCAGCACCTCGGCGCCGTCCGCCCCCGCCTTCAACGCCAGGCCCAGCATCTGCTCGGCCAGCCGCTGGCACGACTTGGGATCCGGCAGCCGCCGGCCCCCGCTCTCGACGCGCGCCGCGCTCATCGCGTCTTGGTCCCGCCCACGGTGATCTCGGCGATCTTCATGGTCGGCGTCCCGATCCCGACCGGGACCGACTGCCCGTCCTTGCCGCAGGTCCAGGTCCCCTGCGAGAGCTCAAAGTCGCCGCCCAGCATCGTCACCTTGCGCAGCACGTCCGGCCCGTTGCCGATCAAGTTGGTCCCCTTGAGCGGCGCCGTCAGCTTGCCGTCCTCGATGAGGTAGCTCTCGGTCAGCGCGAAGACGAAGTCGCCGTTCGAGATGTTCACCTGCCCGCCGGCGAACCGCTTGGCGTAGACGCCGTGCTTGACCGATTTGACGATCTCCTCCGGGTCGTCTTGGCCGGGGGCCAGGAAGGTGTTGGTCATGCGCGGCAGCGGCTCGTGCCGGAAGCTCTGGCGCCGCCCGTTGCCTGACGGCGCCGTCCCGAAGTGCTTCGACGACAGCCGATCCTGCATGTAGCCGACCAGCACGCCATTCTCGATGAGGACGTTGCGCCGCCCCGGGTTCCCTTCGTCGTCGACGTTGATCGTGCCGCGCGCGTTGTCGACGGTGCCGTCGTCGATCACCGTGCAGAGCGGCGAGGCGACGTTCTGGCCGATCCGGCCGGCGTAGTTCGAGGTCCGCTTGCGGTTGAAGTCTGCCTCCAGGCCGTGGCCCACCGCCTCGTGCAGCAGGATCCCCGACTCACCGGGGCCCAGCACCACCTCCATCGGCCCCGCGGGCGCCTCGACGGCGTGGAGCATCCCGATGGCCAGCCGCGCCGCCTCGCGCCCGTGCTCCTCGGGGCTCTGACCTTGGCGGGCGAAGATCTCGAGCCCGTAGCGCCCGGCGCCACCGGAACGGCCGACCTGCCGCTGCTTGCCGGCCCCCTCGCCCTCCTCGGCGACCGCGCTGACGCCGAAACGAATCATCGGCTGGCTGTCACGCGCCAGGTGGCCGTCGGAGGTCACCACCAGCATCTCGCGCTGCTCCTCGGCCAGCGAGGCCTCGACCCGCACGACGCGCGGATCGAAGGCGCGCGCCGCCGCGTCGGCGCGACGGAGAAGCTCTATCTTGTCGACGCCCGGGCGGGCCCCGGTCGGCTCGGAAACGGGATAGCGATCGGCCAGCGGGACCGGCCGCACGGCGATCGGCCCCGGCGCCGCGCCGCTGGAGGCGATCTGCGCCGCCGTGCGCGCCGCCTCCAGCATCCGGTCCTCGGCCAGCTCCTCGGTGTAGGCGTAGCCGGTGGCGTCGCCGCGCAGGACGCGCACGCCGAGCCCCAGCGTCACCCCGCGCCCGACGGTGCGGACCCGCCCCTCCTCGAGCACGAAGTCGGCGCCCGAGCGGTGCTCGAAGTAGAGATCGGCGTACTCGCCACCCGAGCTCAGCGCCGCCGCCAGCAGCCGTTCCGCCAGCGCCGCGTCGATGGCGTCGAGCGGCGAGGCGGCGACCACCTTCGCGCCGGCCGCGGTCATGGCCGGGCCTCCGCCGCGCGGCCGCCGAGCGAGGCCAGCGCCTCGTCGGCCGCGGCAGCCGCCTGTCGGATCTCCTCCTCGCGGCCGCCCAGCCAGACCCGCCCGACGGCGCCGAAGGTGACCACTTCCAGCGTCTCGATCTCGGCGCGTTTCTCCGCCTCGTTGGCGGCGAAGGCGGCGTAGCCCGCGGGCTGAACCTCGAGCGTGTAGAGCGTATCTCCGTCGAGCAGCATCTGGCCGTGTCGCATCCGGTTGATCATGGCCGATTGGTGGCCGTCGATGCCAGTGATGATTTCCCGCGAAAGCGTCCGCGGCGCCAGCCGATCGGTCTCCGCCAGACCGAGCCTGCCGAGGATCGCCGCGGCCGCCGCCCGCACCTCACCCTGATCGAAGGCGTGCAGCTCGAGGAGGCCGTAGGCCCGTTCCACGATCTGCATTCCGGGCGTGACCCGCGCCCGTTTGAGCGCCACGTCCGTCAGCGCGTTGACCGCAATGCCGGGCGCGATCTCCACGACCAGCGCCGCCTGACCGTCGAGCGGCAAGAGCCCCTGCGAGACAGTCTGCAGAAAACCGGCGAGCTGCGGTTGAAGGACGTCGAGGAAGGTGAGCGCGCGGAGCTCCACGGGCGCGAGTATTGCGGATTCGCCTGGCGTCGTCGACCGGAACCCTCAGAGGGTTCCGGACCTCCCGCGCTGGCGCTGGCGGCAAAGCCGCCTCCGCCCGACGCGATCACCGGCGCTCTAGCCGCGTTCGGGCGGGATGCCGAGCTCGCCGCCGGTGTCGTCGTTCTTGATCTTGGCGAGGCCCCGCACCTCGACCTGCCGGATCCGCTCGCGGGTCAGGTTGAGGATGGCCCCCACCTCCTCCAGCGTGATGCCGCCGCGGTCGGCGACGTCGAGCGAGCAGGTCTCCGCCATCTCCCAGACCTCGAGGTGCGGGAAGTTGAGCTTGATCGCTCCGGTCTCCGGGTTGACGTCGAGATAGAGGTGGTGCGAGCACGAAACGAAAGGACAGGGGCGCGCCATCTGCGTGCAATGCTCGCGCATCGCCGGCCGGTCGACGTCGTCGGGATAGACGAGCAGCTCCGACAGCCGGCGCTCGTCGCGCGTCAGCCGCTTGGGGGCGATCGTCTTCGAGCGCACCCGCCCGTCGCGACCGGCGGAGTGCACCTTGCGGCGGATCCGCGCCACCTCCGGTTGCGGCGCGTCCTCGTCTTCGAGGCCGCCTGCGTTGTGCGGGTTCAGGTCGTCGCTGTCGTCCAATTCATCCATGGGCTCCTCCTCGGTCGGTCGCCATCGCCACGGGTCAGTAAAGATCGCTCCCGCCGGCCGTCGCGCCGCCCGCGGGCGACTCGGCGGCCTGCGCCGAAATCCTTCGTTCCAGACTGCTGATCCGCCGGACCAGCTCGCCGGCGGCGCGCTTGGCCTCGGTGATCTCGCGCTCGAGCTCGCGCCGCCCCTCCGGATCGACCGCGGGCGCCCGCGCCTCGCGCTCGAACCCGGCGATGAGATCGCGGACATCGTTCTCCACCGACTCGATCTCGTCCTTGAAACGCGCGAACGAGCGCTGGATCTCCTCGATGGTCCGATCGGAGGCCATCATCCCCTTGACCACGTTCACCCGCCGGACGACGTGCGCCGGATAGAGCCCGCAGGACCCGCGGTGCTTTCCTTTGCGTCCCACCCGCACCGAGCGGGGCAGGAGCCCCAGCTGCACGTATTTGCGCAGCGTCGCCTCGGAGAAGCGAATCCCGCGGGTCTCGAAGACGTCGACGATCTGGCGCGAGGTGAGGCCGTT
>Ga0134125_10001260_pt1 | contig 31303 bp, 24 predicted proteins | sample KB31751_FD_96464 | JGI IMG/M metagenome (GOLD analysis project Ga0134125, IMG submission 96464) | Terrestrial soil microbial communities with excess Nitrogen fertilizer from Kellogg Biological Station, Michigan, USA - KB3-175-1 | ecosystem: Environmental > Terrestrial > Soil > Unclassified ... | reverse complement strand
TGAGCTTGCTCACCGCCTCGTTGAAGTTCGTCTGCGCTCCGATGCGCGCATGCGCAGCGGGACTGTAGGCGAGCTGCGCGGTAATGCGCGTGGCAGCCGGCACCTAGGCCAACTGAATTATGGTATTGGTGTCGTCCAGGGTCTGCTGCGCCTGCTGCTCGGCCTGCTCGGCGATCTCGACCAGACGGTTGTCGGCCACCATCGTCCAGTACTGGGTTGCCGCCTGCGCCACGATGTTGGTGACTTGCGACTTGAAATACGCGTCGGCATAGCGCAAGCTGTTCTGCCCCATGACGAAGCCGGCGCGGTTGGCCGAGCGGCTGCCGCCGTTGAGCAACTGCTGCTGCACGCCGATGCTCATGTCGCTGATCACCTGGGGGTTGAGGAAGAGCTGATTGGAGTTCTGATACTGCCGGAAACTCCCCATGCTGATGGAGTATCCGGTACCGGTGGTGAAGCTCTGCCCGAACGAGCCGACGCCAGACGCCTGGTTTAGAATCTGCACCGCGGTGCCGAACAAGATGGGGTTGGCCAAGGGTTGGCGCGAGTGCTCATCGGCAAAGGTGAAATTAAAGCTGGGGTCGTAGCCGCCGCCCCCGCCGTGCACGCCGGAACCGCCGCCGCCCACCGAGCCGGCGCTGCTGCCGCCGCCGCCGCCGCCGCCGCCGCCCGAGGCGCCGATCGCGCCCGAGAACAACGCGCTCGAAATCACTTCACTCCCCACGCCGCGCGCCGTGCCGCCGCCCAAGGTACGGTAATAATCGGGTTTGGCCAACAATTGCAAATAGGCCGCGTCCGCCACGTCCAAATCGGCCATCAGCGAGAGCCGCAATACTTGTTGCAGGCTTAAGTAAACGGTGCCGGCGGCCGGGCTTTTCTGCCACGGCGCCACGTTGCGCAGGTCGGGCATGCCCACGTTGGCCGGCCGATAGCGCTGCCACATGGTGAACCAGCCGCCGCGCTGCACGAAATTGAGGTTTTGCGGAACCGCGGTATTGCTCACCACCATGGTCGCGGTCGGCGCGGCCGAGAGTTGCTGGTCGGATGCGGGAGTGGCCGCGGCCCTGGCGGTGGCTTGTTGGGCGGCGCAGAGGCCGGCGAAGAAAAGGACGGCGACAAGAAATCGGCAGTGTCTCATGGTGTTTCGCGAAATGACCCCCCATGGACGGGCAACTCGATGGCCATTGCAAGTAATTGATTCCCGGAGATTTAACCGCGCACGATCGCCGGCTCGCGTTCGTTTTTGCGACCCCGCTGTCCGGATTCGGACACGTACCGTCGCGCCCGTAAAAACCGCGAGCCAGTCCGACCAAGAGTCAGCGGGGAAACCGACGCTCAGCTGAGGACTGGCTCGCACATAGCTGGCGACAGGAGAGACGCCAGCTAACCCGTTATGTCCTAGTGATTGCCCACGACCGCGGACTGTTCCTGGGCCTGGCTCTCGTCCACGATCTGGCCGTCGAACAAATGCACGGTGCGGTCGGCGTAGCGCGAGAAGCGCGGATCGTGCGTCACCATGCAGATGGTGGCGCCGCCCTCATGCAGCTCGTGCAGCAGGTCCATCACCGCGTCGCCGTTCTTGGAGTCGAGGTTTCCGGTAGGCTCGTCCGCCAGCAGGATCGAGGGTTTGCCCACCAGGGCGCGGGCCACGGCCACGCGCTGCTGCTGACCGCCGGAGAGCTGGCTGGGAAGGTGACGGGCGCGGTGCGCCATGCCCACCCGCTCCAGCGCCGCTTGGCAGCGCTGCTTGCGCTCGGCCGAGGGCATGCCGCGATAGGTCAGCGGCAACTCCACGTTCTCATACACCGACAAGTCGCCGATCAGGTTGAAACTCTGGAAGATGAAGCCGATCTCGCGGTTGCGGATGCGCGAACGCTCGCCCAGGTTCAGGTTGGCGACCGGCTGATTGTTCAGCACGTACTCGCCGCCGGTGGGCGTGTCCAGCAAGCCGAGAATCGAGAGCAGCGTGGACTTGCCGCAGCCCGAGGGCCCGCCGATGGCCACGAACTCACCCGCCAGGATCTCGAGATGAATGCCCGCCAGGGCGTGGGTTTCCACTTCGTCGGTGTAGAAGACCTTGGTTATGCCGTTGAGGCTGATCACGGATTGCGGACTGGTCGCCATTTCCCCTCCCTTTCGTTTCCCTAAACCGCCCTGCAGCGGATAGGTTACAGAACGTACTCGCGCTGGCTCGAAAACTAATGGACTTGCGCTACCGGCGGGCTAAAGCGGATCTGATCGAAGCCATCCTGGGCGCTGGTGTCCGACAGCACAACCCAATCGCCCACATTCAAGCCACGCAAAATCTGGATCGTGTTCACCGAAGCCTTGCCCAAATCCACCTTGACCCGCGTTCCGGTGCGGCCGTCGGGCGAGATCTTGAACATACTCACCGTCGAGCTGGGCTGACCGAACGCCGGCCGTCCGACATAGACTACGTTGTTCAGGGTCTCAATGTTCACGACTCCGTCCACGCTCAGGTCAGGGCGGGCGCCGGAGGGCAAGGGACCGTCGAGGGAGACATCCACCGCCACGGTGCCATTCAAGGAATTGGGATCGATTCGAGTCACGTGGCCGGGCACGATGCCGTTGTGGGTGTCGACACTGGCCGGTTGGCCGATGGCGACATCGCGCACTTCGGTTTCGGCAATCTTGATCTGGGCCTTAAGCTTTTGCGGCTGTACCACTTTCGCCACCGCGGTGCCGGCCGCCACCCACTGTCCGACTTGGAGTTGCGTGCCGCCGCCCATGTCCAACCCTTCAAGCAGACCGTCAATGCCGCTGCGCACGGTGAGGTCATCCACCTGGGTTTGGGCCAACTGCACCGAGTTGCGCATCTGGTCTACCTTGGCCTGCGACGACGCCACCTGGGCCGCATCGGAGGCGGCGATGCTTTCGAGCTGTTGATTGCCCAACCCTACCTGCTTTTTCAGCGCGTCCGCCTTGTCGGCATCGGTCTGAGCGTCTAGACGGGCCACCAACCCCTTGGTTAGCATGCCCTGGTCGATTTCGCTCAGCATGGTGGCCTGGTGGTACTCGGACTCGAGATTGGCCTGGGTGGACCTCTGCGCCAGCAGAGCGGTCTGCAACGTGGCCTTGAGGTTGGCGAGATCGGCCTCGGCTCCGGCCAACTGAGCCTTGGCGTCGCCCAGCGCCTTGTCAGTAGCGGGATTGGTCAAACTGACCAAAACCGTGCCGGCCTTAACAGGCGTACCCGGCAAGACCGGGATGGCCTCGACGCGGCCTTCACTGGTGGCCGGAATAGTACGAACGTCCTCGGGCACCAGGGTGCCCAAGCCCCGCACCTGGCGGACCATGGTTCCCTGCTTCACCTGGTCGGGCCATACCGAGCCGCCGTCCACGGTCGGCGGGGCAGGCTTCAACCGTGAAACGGCCACAGCCACACCCACAAGTACCAGAACGGCCACGACGGCCATGCCGGTACGCTTGATGCGGCGCTGCTTCAGAAACTTGGGATCGCGAGCTTTATCCATGACAGTTGGCTTACCGCTATCATACGGTGCAACCCAGAGGCCAGTTCCCGCCGGGACCTAATCTCTTTAGTTTGAATGGATTGCCTTCGCCGGTCGAATGCCTGGACAAGCCGTTCTGTTCGCTTTTGCGGATCGTCTGTCCGGTTTCGGACAGACGATCTGTCCGCGACCTTACGTCTGGAGGAGCTCGATTTCGAGCGTGATCTTGACTTTATCCCCCACCAACACGCCGCCGGTCTCCAGCGCCTGGTTCCAGGCCAGGCCAAAGTCCTTGCGATTCAGCTCCCCGTGCGCTTCGAACCCGCGCCGTACACCGCCCCAGGGGTCCTTGGCGACCGGAGTCGGCGCCTCAACCGCGAGCTTCACCGGATGCGTCACGCCGTGGATGGTGAGATCGCCTTGCATCGAGTAACCCTCCCCTTCCGGCACAATGCGCGTTGAGCGGAACTTCAAGGTGGGAAACTTCTCCACGTCAAGGAAATCGGCGCTCTTGAGGTGGGCATCGCGCTGCGGTTCGCGCGTGTCCAGGCTGGTGGCGTCCATCTCGACCTCGACCCGGGAACGGGTGAAATCGGCCTCGTCCAGGCTGACCGTACCGGTGACCTTGGAGAAGACGCCTTTAACGTTGCTCACCATCACATGCCGGACAGAGAACTGCACGTGACAATGAACCGGATCAAGCTTCCACTGGGTGGTCATGCCCCCATGGTAGCAAGAGGGATTAGAAACTCAGTGAGAACCGCCGCCCGCCGCCGGTGCGGGCGCATAGAACGGCGCGTCGGGGCCGCTGCCGGGGCTATACAACGCCGCTTTCTCCGCCGCGCTCATGCCGGCGTACGGCAGCACATCGTAGAGCGGCTGCGCCGCCGCGGCCGGGCTGCCGCCGTCGCTCACCGAAGCGGCAAAAATGCGGATCTTCGGGTTGTTGGGCAGCGTGATCGCGTGCGCGCCGGCGGGCAGATCGATCTCGTATGCGAATAAGTACGAATACGCGTACGCGTCGTTCGTCCCGTCGGCGAGGTGGTGATGGCTGGCGAACCAAGCGAGCGGGGCGCGCTTGATGTAGCCGGGATGCAGCCCGGCGTACAGGCTCACGGTCTGCGGGGGGCCTCCGGGGCGGCGCGACGGCTCCTGGTGGGTGTTCCAATCGCGGTAGTCCCACTGACCGATGTAGCCGGTCCAGTCCTGGATTTCGAGTGGCACGGTGCGGCTGCCGACCTTGAAGGCGGCCGATTGATCGCCGTCGGCGGAGGCCAACAGATAGAGGCGGGTGTGGTTCCCCGCCGGCAGCGCGATGGTTTGGCCGGAGGCGATCACCGCATCGGGCCCGGAGGGATCGGCCAGTTGGAAATGCACACCGGCATAGTCCACGGCGCGCGGCAGCATTTCAGCCGGATAGCTGTCGCCTTTGCCGTCAAAACCGGCGGTGGACGGCGTATGGTCGGGTGTGGCCGCGGCCAGGTCATAGCGCAGCGCCACCGGCGCCGAGTCCAAAGCCGCCGAACCGCCCAGCGGGGCCAGCTTGACCGCAAAGCTGCGCGGCTGGTAGGCGGTCAACGACGTCACCAATTCGCCGTTTTCCACCGTGGCGGTGCCCAAGGGCTGCTCCTGGCCGTTGATCTCGCGCGCGCTCAACGCCTGCGACGCGAAGCCGACCCGGACGTCGGGTTCCGCCTGTCCGCTGAGCTCGACCAGGCGCACCACGACCGCATCGCTGTCCTCGGCCTTTTTCAGCGCCAGCACCCGCACCCGCGGATTGTTCACATGCAGCAGCGACATCTGCCGGCCCAGGCTGCCGGCGTGCTTCGAGGCGGTAAACGCCACCAGCGGCTCGTTGAGCCGGTAGGCCTCCCACTCGGTCTGGTCGCCGTCCTGGCGCCAGTCGCCGGGGTGGCCGGCCAATCCGAACCTGACCTGGTGGTGGCCCCAATCCTGCGTGGCCTGATCGCTGTAGTTGCGGTTGTGCAGCCCGGGGGTGTAGAGCAGCGTCAGCCGCAGCGTGTTGTCGTCGGGCTTGTCGCTCGCGTTCTTGACGTCGGTCAGCACGGTGGCGCCGTAGTTCTGGCTGGCGTCGCTCAGGTCCACCCACTGGTGCGAAGCCACTTCAAACTGCCGGGAATTGTCGTTGCCGCGCTCGATGGTGCCGATGTCCCAGTTGTAGGTCGCCTTGGGAGAACTGGCGGTGAGCGGGAAATCGGCCATCAGCGCCGAGCCCCCGGTCTTCCAGTCCACATTGGCGCCAAAACCGACCCGGTCGCCCGCGCTCCCCGCCGCCAGGCTGACCGTCTGCACGAAGTGCGAGCCCTCGCTGTCGCGCGTGATCTCGAGCGCGACGCGCGCCGGGCCGTTCTCCAGGACGCGGATGTTGACGGGACCGGAGACATAGGCGCGGGGCGGCGCCTTTTGATCGTTCCAGTCCATGTTCCAGGCGGGCCACACCGAGGGCGCCTCGCTCTGGAACGACAGCCGCATGGGTCCGGCCAGCAATTCCTTGTTCAATTTCTTGTCGAAGATCGAGGCCACGTCGCCGGCGTCGTTGACCGTGACCTTGTAACGGGCATTCTCCAGTGACCGGGCGGTGACCTTCAGCGTCGAGGCGGGACCGCTCCCCGCGCCCACGTGGTACACCGCGTAGCCCATGGCCGGCACCTCGGCCAGAAACACCAGGTGTCCGTCGGCATCCAACTGTGCCGGCACAGTGCGGCCGTCTGGACCCGTCACCCGCACGTGGGCGGAGAGGTTGGGCAGGCTCACCGCCACCGGATCCTGGCGCGCGATATTGAGCGGGTTGAAGACCACCAATGCGTTGCCGGCGCCCTGGGTATCCATATGACGGGCGATGGCGTCGGTGGCGCTGGTGAAGGCAACCGAGAACTGGTTGGCGGCGATGGTGTCGTCGTTCCAGGAGTAGGTGTACGCGGTGGCGTCGGCGGTGCCGGCCATGATGTCGTGGAACTGCCCACCCAGCAGCAACCGCCAGGCGTAGTTGAGGCGCGCCTGGGGGTATGCCTTGCCCAGCAGATCGGCGCCCACCGAGGCGGCTTCCGCCTCCGAGGCCAGGATCTCGTTCTTGCGGTTCCAGCGCTTGTGCGCCGCCTCGCTGGTGAGCGAGCCGGCGGAGTGGTTGATCAGCTCCAGATCGCCCTGGTAGCGGGGCAGGCGGGAGAGATCGTCGTTCTTCATGTCCAGGAACATGGTGTCGGTATCGGCCCAGGTGACGTGGATCGGCCCGGTGCCGAGCTGCACCGGGGGCTGGGGCGGGGGCGGCGGCGGCGCGGGCTGGCCGCGCTGGCGGCGCACGCGGGGCGCGGGCAGCGACATCGTGTCCTTGTCGATGGTGGCTTCCATGATCTTCACCGACTCCTCATCGGGGGAGCCGCCGATGTCGCCGGTGCCGACATAGTGATAGTCGGCGTAGATGCCGCTGACCTGGCCGTCAATCGTCACCGGGTCCTCGCCGTTTCCATAGGGGACCAGGTTGAGCAGCGGCTTGCGCGAGAGGTCGGTGTCGTCGCCACCGGAGTAGCTGCCCGGATTGACCGCGCCGATAATGCTGTGCCCGTCGGGGCCGGTCCAGATGCCGACATTGAAGGGGATCCCTTCCGGCGTTTTCTCCGCCGAATCGGGACCGCCCACCAGGGCCGCCGGCTGCCAGCCGGCGTTCAGCTTCTGGGTCGAGAACCCGAGCAGGCCGGCGTGGCTCAGGATGCTGGGCAGGCTGGCCGGAAAGCCGAAACAGTCGGGCAGCATATAATCCACCGCCGCCTTGCCGAACTCCTTGCGGAAAAACGCGTTGCCGTACAGCACCTGCCGGATGATGCTCTCGGCGTTGGGGCTGTTGACGTCGTTTTCCTCCATCGAGGCTCCGCCCGGGAACCAGCGCCCTTCGGCGATGTACTGCTGCAACTGCTGATAGCGCTCGGGGTAGTACTCCTTGAACATCTCGTACCGGTTGGCGCCGGTGAAGTTGAAGACGTAGTGCGGATACTTCTTGATGAGGTCGAAATTTTTGTCCAGCGTGTCTTTCAAGTACTCATTGATGACCTGGGGATAGTCCCAGCGCCACTCGGTGTCGAGGTGGGCGTAACCCACCACAAACAGAGTCGGCGTCTTGGTGAGGTCGGGCGCGCCGGGCGCGGGCTGCTTGCTGACTTGGGCCAGAACCACCGGGGGCGGAGCGGGGGTCTGGGCGGCGGCGAATCCGGTGAGAGCCAGACAGATCGCGAGCGTGGTGCGCATGGATTACCTCGGGCACCAGCATACCGAAAACCCGCGCCCAGCTCCAGCCGAACCCGAATCGCTAAAGATGCCAGCCCCCATCCAGGGTAATCACTTCCCCGGTCATGAAGGTATTTCCGGCAAGCAGAAAGAGGATGGTCTCCGCCGCCTCCTCCGGCCTGCCCAAGCGTCCCATGGGGGTGCGGCGGATGATCTCCTCCCGCAACGGCAGGAAACCCGCTCCCCGCCCGGCGATCTGCTCGGTGGCAAACAGCCCGGGCAACAGCGCGTTCACCCGCGCCCGCGGCGCCAGGCGGCGGGCCAGGTACTGCGTCAGGGCGGGCACGGCGCCCTTGCTGAGCACAAAATCGGCCGAGCTGCCGTCCCCGCGCGCGGTGCTGCCGCTGCCCACGTTGACGATGGCCTCCAGGCCGGCGCCGTGCGCGGCCGCCGCCAGCGCCAACTGCAAGGGCGCGCGCAGGTTCACCCCGATCGCCCGGTCAAAGCGCTCCGGGTCGAAGCCTTCTTCGGCGTCGGCGCGCTGAAAGCTGGCGGCGGGCACGGAGCGCAGCGGATTGGCCGGGGTGAAGGCGGCATTGTTGACCAGATAATCGAGCCGGCCAAAACGGTCGAGCACCCGCGCCACCAGCTCCGCCGGCGCCTCGGGCCCGCTCAAGTCGGCCGCAAACTCGCCCCCCGCGTGCCGGTGCGCCGCCACCTGGGCACCGGCGGCGGCCAGTGCCTCGGCGGTGGCCGCGCCAATCCCGCGCGCCGCCCCGGTCACCAGGGCGACCTTACCCGTGCAATCGAAAGCCGGCGAAGTGCGCATCGTCTCTCATTGTACGGGGTGCGCTACCATGAAATGGCATGAACAAAGTTCTGGCCAGCGCGGACGCGGCCGTGGCCGATATCGGCGACGGCGCCACGGTGATGATCGGCGGCTTCGGACTCTGCGGCAATCCCGAAAACCTGATCGCCGCCCTGCATCGCAAAGGCAGCCGGGGTCTGACCGTGATCAGCAACAACGCCGGCACCGACCACGAGGGCATCGGCAACCTTCTCGCCGCCGGCCAGATTCAGAAGATGATCGCCAGCTACGTCGGGGAAAACTCCATCTTCGAGGCCCAGGCCCAATCGGGCCAACTGGCCACCGAACTCTTGCCGCAGGGCACGCTGGCGGAGCGCATCCGCGCCGGCGGCGCCGGGATTCCGGCTTTCTTCACCCCCTCCGGCGTGGGTACCCTGGTCGCCGAGGGCAAGGAGCAGCGCGCCTTCGACGGCCGCACCTATCTCATGGAGCGCTGGCTGCGCGCCGATTTCGCCCTGATCAAGGCCCACCGCGGCGACCGCTGGGGCAACCTGACGTATCGCAAAACCGCACGGAATTTCAATCCCGTGATGGCCACCGCCGCCCAGGTCACGATCGCCGAGGTGGAGGAGTTGGTCGAGCCCGGGAAACTCGATCCGGAAGCCGTGATCACCCCCGGCATCTACGTCCAGCGCCTGCTGCTCGGCTCCGGCTATCGCAAACCCATCGAGCGGCGCACCCTGCGGGAGGCCCAGTGAGCGATCTCGACAAGCGCTACCGCATCGCCCGCCGCGTCGCCCGCGAGCTGCGTGACGGCTACTTCGTCAACCTCGGCATTGGCCTGCCCACGCTGGTCAGCAACGTCGTGCCGCCGGGAATCGAGGTGGTGCTGCAATCGGAGAACGGCATGCTGGGGGTGGGGCCCTACCCCGTTGCCGGCCAGGAAGATCCCGATCTGATCAACGCCGGCAAGGAGACCATTACCGAGATCCCCGGCACCTCGTACTTCTCCAGCGCCGAGTCGTTCGCCATGATCCGCGGCGGACACATCGACATGGCGGTGATGGGCGCGATGGAAGTCGCCGAAAACGGCGATCTGGCGAACTGGGTCATCCCCGGCAAAATGCTCAAAGGCATGGGCGGCGGCATGGACCTGGTAGCCGCCGCCAAAAAGCTCTACATCGCCATGGAGCACACCACCCGCGACGGCAAGCCCCGCATCCTGCGCCGTTGCCGTCTTCCCCTAACCGGCGAAGGCGTGGTGGACTACGTCGTGACCGAGTTGGCCTTCCTGCGGGTGGCGCCCGAAGGTTTGGTGCTGGAAGAACTCGCCGCCGGCGCCTCGGTGGAAGAGGTCCAGAGCCGCACCGAGCCGAAGCTGGTCATCTCGCCCACGCTGCGCACCATGCCGGTGGATTAGTTTAGTGCGGGTCCAACACCCGCAGCCGCACATGGGTGCCGTCGTCCAGGTTGAAGTTGGCGCCGGTGCTGGTGATCACCCCGCCCAAGTCGCTCTGCTGTCCCGCCGCCGTCTGTTGCACGCTGTAGCCGATCGGCACCCCGTTGCTGGCGCGGTCCATAGAGGCATTGGCGGGATCGCCGGAATCCATGGCCATGGCGCTGTTCACCGCGGCGCTATTGCCGCCCATCTCCGGCCCACGGCTGAATCCCGACACGGAACTATTGGAATAGTCGGCGTACACCTTGTCGATCGCCGCCCGCAAGGCCAGCGCCGGCCCTTTCTTGGGAACCGCCTGGCTGAACAGGACGCCAATCGTGGCGGGCGTACCCGATGCCGCCGGCGTAGCCTGCGTGACGATACCCTGCAACAGTGTGCCCTTCGCCAACACCACCTGATCGCTGACTTTGACGTTGTCGCTGCACTTGGCCGTCACCTTGTCTCCCACCTTGGCTTTCTTGCTGTCCAGCTTTTGTTGCAGCTCCGCCTTAAACTGCGTTCCGGACGGCAAGGGTGATTGCGCCCAGCCAAGGCTCAGGGTGCTGAAAACGGCCAGCAGCGTCACAGCGAACCAGCGGAACTTACGCATATCGCCTCCTCATGCAGCCAACGGCACTGTTGTAACGCCGGTCCCCAGGATTGTCAATCAGCGCTCTGCCAACCTATGCGGCCGCCCACCACCGTGAGCCAGGCCTCGGCGGCGGCAATTTCGCCGGCAGAAACCGAAGTCACATCCTGCGATAAGACGACAAAATCCGCCAATTTGCCCGGCGTCAGCGAACCCTTGTGCGCTTCGGCGCCCTCGGCGATGGCGCTGCCCATGGTGTAGGCGTACACCGCTTGTGCGACGGTGAGCGCTTCCTGGTGCGGACGGTTCACGGCCGCGGCCATGGTCAGCATCGGGTTGACCGGCGCCACCGGATAGTCGGTGCCCAGCGCCAGGGGCACACCGCGTTGCAGGAATTGCCGCCATGGATAGGCATGCCGATAACGCTCCTCGCCAAGTCGCGCCCACGCCCAGCGCTCGTCCTCCACCCAGTGGCGGGGCTGCACCGACGCAACCACTCCCAGGCGCCGCATCCGGGCGAAGTCCGCCGCGGCGACGAGTTGCAGGTGCTCGATGCGGTGGCGCGCAGCGCGGGAGACCGCTTGCACGGCCTCGAAAGCATTCAATGCCAGCGTCACCGCCCCGTCGCCGATGGCGTGGAATCCGATTGGGAAACCCGCCCGGGCGCGCTCCCGGGCCAGTGCCTCCAACTCGGCCGGCTCGTATTGCGGGATACCGCGGTTGCCGGGATCATCGGAGTACGGCGCATGCAAGACGGCGGTCCGCGAGCCCAGGCTGCCGTCGAGAAAGCCCTTCAGCATGCCGGTGCGCAGCCAGGGATCGCGCGGATCATGGTGCGCCCGCTGCGCCAGCAGTGTCTCCAGGGGGTCCCGGAACGTCAGCCATTGGGAGACACGCAGTGACAAGCAGTCCTCCCGCTGCATCTTCTCGTACGTCAGAAAGGCATCCCATCCCGAATAATCCTGCACGGAGGTCACGCCGTGACGGAGCGACTCGCGCATCGCCAGCTCCAGCGCCCGGCGCCGCCGCGCGGGACTCATCGCCGGGAGGACTCGCTTGACCAAGTCGCGGGCCCCTTCCAAGAGCATGCCGTTGGGCTCCCCGTGCGCATCGCGGCCGATCCGCCCGCCGGCGGGCGTTTGGGTTTCGCGACCGACGCCGGCGGCTTGCAGCGCCGCCGAGTTGGCAACCCCGGCGTGAACGTCCGACCGTTCCAGATAAGCCGGGTGACCCAAGCTGAACGGGTCCAAATCCTCCCGGGTGGGAAAGGACTGCTCCGGCCAGAGCGTGTGATCCCACTGGGCGCCGATGATCCATTCTCCAGGGGCCAATCCTGCCGCATAGGCCTGAACTCGCTCCTGGAACTCGCGCAAAGAACTCACTCCCGCGAGGTTCAGGTCCAATTGGTGGCTTCCCGCGCTCAACTGGTGGGTGTGGGCATCGTTGAAGCCCGGCAGCACCAGCCGCCCTTCGAGATCCACCACGCGAGTGCCGGCGCCGCCCATGCCCTCAATGTCCGCATCGCTACCGACCGCCGTGATACGGTCGCCACAGACCGCCATGGCTTGCGCGGCGGGAAGCGCCGGGTCCATGGTCGCCAGCTTGCCGTGGAGGTACAGGGCATCGGGCGATGCGAACCGACCGTCATCAGGGCTTTCCAGCATGGAGATAGCCTACGGTACTGGACTTGGTTGGCGCTACAAAAGGTCAATTTGGGAACTCATTGACAGTCCGCGCCCACCGTGGCGAGCCTCTCCCTCCCCGAAACTCCCGTCCAATGCGGAGGGCACTGCTAAGGGGACTCCCTCATATTCACCCAAGCCCCGATCTGGTTTGATGAGAACAAGGCAGTCGGGGGAATGGCGTGAACGTCAGCGCGCCAATCTACAAGGGCATGGATCAAAACTCGTCCGGATTTTTTCAAATGCTGGAGGAGTCGCCGGGCGACCTCCGCCGGCGGCGCCGCTCGCTGGGGCTCAGCGCCGGGCTGCAGGTCTTCCTGCTCGGCGCGCTGGTTCACTTCGTGACCAGCAATCCCCTGCTCTTGCAGCCCGCGCGCCAGTTTAGCGACCTGATACTTCTCGCACCGCCTCCGGTCCACCCCCCCGCCCGGGTCGTGCCACCCCCTGTGCCCGCGCCGCCGCCACCCGTGATGCATCGCTTGACTACGCCGCCACCTCGCCCAGTTCCGGTCCGCGAGGCCGCTCACATGACGCCGCCGCCGGTTCCACGGCCCGAACCGGTAAAGGCAACCGAAGCGGTGCCACATTTCGATGCACCCGACGCAGCCCCCGCTCCCCGAGCTCCCGTCAAACTCGATAGCTTCGCCGCCACCGCCGCGGCCGCCCCGCATCCCGAACACCGGCAGTTGGAAGCGACCGGGTTCGGCGACCCGGCCTCACCGCTGACCGGTCAGAACCCCCACGGCAACGTCTCCGCAGCGGGTTTTGATCTGCCCACCGGCGCCTCCGGCGCAGCGCGAACCGGCACAATCGCTAGCGCCGGCTTTGGTTCGGTGACAGCCTCCGGCACTTCCGCACACGGGCATGGAACGGTCGCCAGCGCGGGTTTCGGTTCCGCTCTGGAAGGCCAGCGAACTGGCCAGGGGGCGGGCGGGGATGGAGCGGCTATCCACTCAGCCGGATTTGACGAGGCCCCATCTGTCGCGGTCGCCGCCACCCCGCGCGCCATCGCGCCTGCCACAACTCCGGTCGAGATACTTTCCAAGCCCAACCCTACCTATACTGCCGAAGCTCGGCAGCTTCGCATCCAGGGAGTAGTAGTACTCCAAGTTGCTTTTCAGACCAACGGCCAACTGCGAGTGGAACGCGTAGTGCAAGGCCTTGGGCATGGTCTCGATCAGGCCGCCATCCAGGCGGCCCAAGCGATGCGGTTTCGGCCGGCCCGCCGAGGGAATGCTCCGATTGAAACCGCGGCCCTGCTGCACGTGACCTTTCAACTGGCGCAATGACGACAGGCTTTTCCACCAGGATGACACCGATGCACCGTCAAGCTCTCACTACCCGGATCACCCGCTACGCCGGCTTCGCCCTCATCGCCAGCCTGTTGCCAGCTCTGGCAGCGGCCCAGTCGGGTGTGGCGCTCGACCCCACGGTCCAGGCCCAGATCGTGAACCGGATCGCGGCCCAGGAACATAATTTCACGACCGAGATTGCGCGTTTTCAGCCCAGGATCGAGACTTATATCCAATCCCTGGGACCCGACCGCGACCGCGGCACGGTGCCGGTGAGCGATGCCTATTTTTTGGGGACCCTGAGCACGCGCAAAGGATTCGCGGAACCGCTCTTCACCGGCGCCAACGCCGGCAAGCTGGCGGGCCGGTTCTTTCCCACCGGTTTTGCCGGCATGATTACCCCCGACCGCGAGCGGTTCGACCAGCGCCACTACACGTTCACCTTTGAAGGCCGGCAGTTCCTCGGCGGCGTCCGTTGCGTCATGTTTGACGTGACGCCCATTTCCAAGCGCGACAAGGGCAGCTTCATCGGACGTATCTGGGCGGAAGATCAGGGTTTCAATATTGTTCGATTCGACGGCACCTACGTACCGAACCCGAGGAACAAGTACGTGCACTTTGACAGCTGGCGCGCCAACATGGGACCCAATCTCTGGCTGCCGGTAGCGATATACAGTCAGGAGACCGATCAGCGCACCGGCTGGTTCAGCCACATTGATTTCAAGGCTCAGACCCGATTCTGGGGCTACCAGCTCAGCGCCACTCGCCCGGCCACCTCGCTGACCGATATTCAGGTAGACGCCGCCAACGGCGTGGACGACCAAAGTCAGACCGCCCACGACAAGAGCCCTTTGGCCCAGCAACGCGCCTGGGAGCTCAAGGCCGAGAACGACGTGCTCGACCGGATGGAAAAAGCGGGGCTACTGGCTCCGCCAGGTCCGGTGGATAAGGTCCTGGCCACAGTGGTCAACAACCTCGAGGTCACCAACAATCTGAACCTCGACCCGGAGGTGCGCGTGCGCGTGATGCTCACTTCGCCGCTCGAGTCCTTCACCGTCGGACACACCATCGTCATCAGCCGCGGCTACATTGACGTACTGCCCGATGAGGCCTGCCTGGCCATGGCGCTGGCGCACGAACTCGGCCACATCGCCCTCAACCACGGTATCAACACCGACTACGCCTTCGACGACAAGATGTTCTTCCCCGATACGCAGAGCTTCGAGCGGCTGCAAGTGGCGCGCTCGCCCGCCGAGGAGGCCGCCGCCGACCAAAAAGGCATCGAGATCCTGGAGCACTCCCCCTACAAAGACAAGCTCGCCTCGGCCGGCCTGTTTCTGGAAGCGTTGCAGCACTCCGCCGCCGGCGTCCCGAACCTGATTACGCCCCACATGGGCAATCCGATGGTCATCAAGGGCCGAGTAGACCGGATGCAGGCGCTGTTGGCGCGCGCTCCGCAACTCCAGGTGCGCGATCTCAAGCAAGTGGCGGCACTGCCGCTGGGGGCCCGCATCCAGGTGGACCCATGGAGCGACCAGCTCAGCCTGCTGCAAGCCCCGCCGGAGCCGCTGCTTTCGGCACGGGACAAATTGACCTTCGAAATCACGCCCTACATGCCCTATCTGACCCGCGAAAGCGCCGCCGAGACCACGGCCAGTTCGGGCAGCCGCTGATTCCAGCGCCGCGCGGGTTCGGTATTATGCTGACATGAGTACCCGCGCCCGCGCGCCCTACCCCTTCAACCACCGCACCGCCATCCGCCATCTCTGCGAACGCGACGCCAAGTTAGCCGATCTGATCGCACGGGTCGGGCGCTTCCAACTGGCGCTCGAACGCCATCCCCACCCATTCGATTCGCTGCTGCGCTCGATCGTCTATCAGCAGCTCCACGGGACGGCTGCCGCGGCGATTCTGGCCCGGGTTCATGAGCAAATCGGCGGCGGCGGCTTCCCCACCCCCGAGCAGATCCTGGCCGCCGATGACGCGGCGCTGCGCCTCACCGGGCTATCGCGCCAGAAGATCGCGGCTCTACGCGATCTCGCCGAGAAGGCCGCCGCCGGCGTCGTTCCCGCATGGAAGGAGATCGAACACCTCAGCGACGACGAGATCGTCGCCCGCCTGACCACCGTGCGCGGCGTCGGCGTCTGGACCGTGCATATGCTGTTGATGTTCCGCTTGGGCCGCCCAGACGTGCTCCCCACGCTCGATTTTGGCGTCCGCCACGGCTACCAGCTCGCCTACCGCAAACGGCGCATGCCCACGCCCAAGGAGCTGGCTGCCTTCGGCGAGCGCTGGCGCCCCTACCGCAGCGTGGCCAGTTGGTACCTGTGGCGTGCGGTGGACGAAGCCCGGGCGAGCGCCAAAGCCGCCGCACCCAAGAAAACGGCCCGCACTATGCGCGCGGGCCGCTCGGCGTCCGCCTAGTCTAGAGCGTTAGGTCAGAAGGTCAGCCGGGCCGAGAACTGAACCTCCCGGGCTGGAAGCTGTGCGGTTACGCCGGCGCTAGGCGCCCCCAAGGTAACAGGAGCGGCGCTATTGCCGTAGGTACCGAAGAAGCTCACAAAATTGGCGTGATTCAAGACGTCGAACGACTCGGCCCGGACCAGCAGGTGAACCCGCTCGGTGAGCGCGAACGGCCGCTCAATGAAAGGATCCACCGAGTAAGTAGGCGTGCCTCGCCCCGCATTCCGGGCCAGCACCACGCCGTTGACCACCGGCCGGCTGGTGTCAGCGCTATCGCCATCGTTGGTTGTCCCCGTCGTGATGTTGTAGGCGGGGCCGGAGGCCAGCGTCGCCACCCCGCCGAAGTTGATCTGGAACGGGGCATTGTAAACGCCGCTGATCACCAGCCGATGGCGCTGATCCCAGAGCGCGTTGCCCTTCTCTGCCGCGCCGGTAATGGTGGCCTGGTTCGGGTTCTGCTGGGTGGCGTCCATATCCACCGTGTCCAGCGTGTGCGACCAGGTGTAGCTCACCAGAGTTTGCAGACGATGGCTCAGCGGGTGGCTGAAATTCACCTCCAGCGCGTCGTACCAGGCTGCGCCATCGTTGATATCCGTCTGCACGGTCAGGAAGTTCTGCGGCAGATGGTTGGCGGTGTCGTAGATCACCAGCGGCCGCTCCGCATTGGCGGCGTTGACGGCACAAGTCGAGGCTGCCGAAGCACTGGTAACGGCCTTCCCGGTGGCATTGCAGATCTGGCTGCCGTCGGGCTCATTGGTGACGCCGCGCCACTGATTCTGCGCGGTCCGGTTGAACGCGGGCGGCGCGTCAATGTCGATTGGCTGCAGCAGCCGCAGCGAGTGCGAGCCGATATAGTCGGCGCTCAAGATGTAATTCTTGGCAAATGAATGCTCGACGCCGAACGACCACTGCTCGGTGTAGGGGTTTTCCAGTCCGTTGTACTGGTAGCCCGGATTCAACACCGACAAGGGCAGAAACTGGTTGTAATAGGAGGCTCGCCCGGGTTGCAGGTACAGCGAGCGGTTGAGCGGGGTCGTACCACAGTTGGGTACGCTGCTGAAGCCCTGCAGCGAGGCCGGAAAACACGGGCCGGGAGTGAACGTGTAGTTGGCCACGCCGGTGGGACCGGTCAAGGCGTAGTTGGCCTCGTTATTATCCACCACCGGCGAAAAGTACAACCCGTAGCTCCCTCGGACGACCGTGTCGCTCCAAGGGCTGTAGACGAAACCCAGACGCGGCGCGAAGTCCTTGGTGGACTGGGTGAAGGTCTGGCGTAGGTAGTTCACCCCCAGGTTCACGGTCAGGTTGGGGCGAACGTGAAAGTCGTCCTGCACAAAGCCGGACGCGATCATGTCGTTGATTTCATAGTTGGCGGTGCCGAAGCTCTGGGTGAAGGAGGAGGCATTCCCAATGTTGATGAACGCGGGGCTCTCGCAATAGGCGATCAGTTGAGCGCCCGTGGCATTGCCGTTGGCGGCTCCCGAGCTGCAGGTGGGAAAGGTGAAGGTACCCAGGTAGTTGGGTCCCCCGAACTCCTTGCTGTTGCCACCATTGCGGCCGTAGATGACATCCGCGCCAAACTTCACCGAGTGCCGTCCCCACGTGCCGGTGAGCGTGTCCCCCGCTTCATACTGGCGGTTGATAAGCTTGGCAGACTGCGAGGTGCCGCTGGTGAAGGTAGCGAAACCCGAAATGGGCACGCTGAAGGCGGTGGCGTTGTTCACCGGGGCGAAGGCGGTGATGGGGTCGGCGAGCTGGAATTGCGCGCGGGCGGAGTTGACCAGGGTGGGGCTCAGCACGTAGTCGTCGCCCAGCACCGCCTCGTATGTGCGGCGGGAGAAGACGCGCGCCACGCTGGGAAGGTTGTTGCCGCCAACAATGCCGTTCGGGTTGGTATCGTAAAACGAATCGCCGTTGGCGCGGGCGAAGAGCGTGTGGTTGGAGCTGAACTGGTGATCCAGCCGGCCAAAAATCATCCCGTCGTGGTAAATCCCCACATAGTTGGTGGGATCGAGCGGCGAGATCACCGGCGAGGCGCGATGGCGCGAGGTCAACTCACCGGAAATGGCAAACTGCGTGTGCTGGCCCATCGGACCAGACAAGGCCCAATCGCCCTGCTGCAATTCGTCGCTGGTTTGGTCGTTGCCACCGGTAGCGTTGGCACTCGTAAAGCCGCTCAGATGCGCCGCCACGCCATTGGGCCGAACCGAGTACTGCGCCAACCCATGCCACTGGCTCGTACCGCTCTTGGTCACGATGTTGACCACGCCGCCGGCGCCGGCGCCGTACTCGGCCGAGAAGCCGTTCTCGAGCACCGACATCTCCTGCACGGATGACGAGGGAATCGCGGTGAAAATGGTCTGGCGTCCCCAATTGTCGTTGCTGTTGACGCCGTCCACTGCGTAGACCTCCTGGCGGCGGCCGGTGCCGTTGCTGGTGATCAGGAATTGGTTCATGAAAACGTCGCCCATGTTGATTGAGGGGCGGTTGGCCGAGTTGAGCAGCGGCAGCGCGGTGATTTGGTTGCCGAGCAGCGGTACTTCGTCAATCTCGCGGGCGCTGAGGTTATCACCGAGCTGGGGCTGGTCCGCTCGCACGGTACCGACAGTGCCGGTAACCGTAACCACTTGCGATTGTGTTCCCGGCGCAAGCGACAGATCCACCGTTGCCGAGGCGCCGCCAATCAGGCTCAGATTCGGCACGCTCGCCGTTTCCGCACCTCCTTGACTGGCCGACAACGTATACGTGCCGCCCACCGGCAGCCCGGCCAGCGTGTAGTTGCCGGAGGCGTCGGTTTTGGTCGTTCGCACGGCGCCGGTCTGCGCATTGGTCGCACTGATGGTGGCCCCCGCCACGGCGGCGTGCGACGGATCGGTAACGTGACCCCGAAGGGTCGCGGTATCGGAGGATTGGGCCACGAGTGCGGCGGCATATAGCCCCAACACGCCCAGCACGAAAAGACGAGACATTCGGCGCATGAGCCCAAACTACCCGTCTCGGCGGCACTACTACCAGAGGCGTAGCGCAGTGGTCTCGGCGATTCGGCTATGCGAGCGACGACATGATTTCTTCCAGCACCGCTTGCGGCGGGCGTGTGACGCTTTCCGGCAGCTGCGCCAACGGCTCGTCGACCAGTTCCATTTGCGCAATAAAGTCCGGCTTCTTCGTGTCCAGGTATAGGACCCCGGTCAATACTTCGCCCTGATGGTGGGCCTCGGTCATCACGCGCAATGCCTGCTGCAAATCGGTGGGATCGAAGTCGCGTTCGAGCTTGCGCAGGCGCAGATGGCTGCCGTCGTGCATCTCCACCTCAATCGCCGTGCCCGGCTCGTAGTCCACGCTGATGTCCTCGAAGACGGGCACAAAGCTCACCTCTTGCAGCGCTTCTTCATGTTCCTGAACGTACTTATAGCTCTTGGTCGAGCCCTCGTGGTCATTGAACGTGACGCAGGGCGAGATCACGTCCAGCATCACCGTGCCCCGGTGCGCCAACGCGGCCTTAAGGATAGCGGTGAGCTGCTTTTTATCGCCGGAAAAGGAGCGCGCGACAAAGGTGGCTCCGCTGAGCGCCGCCAAGGCACAAGTGTCGAGCGCGGGCAGATCGTTGATGACCCCGCTTTTCTGCTTCGCCCCCAGATCCGCGGTCGCCGAAAACTGCCCCTTGGTCAGGCCGTAAACACCGTTGTCCTCAATGATGTAGATCAGCGGCAGGTTGCGGCGCATCAGGTGGATGAACTGTCCCATGCCGATGGACGCGGTGTCGCCGTCGCCGGAAACGCCGAGCGCCTGCATGGTGCGATTGGCAAGCACCGCCCCCGTGGCCACGCTCGGCATGCGCCCATGGACGGAGTTGAAGCCGAACGAACGCCCGAGAAAATACGCCGGGCTCTTGCTCGAACAACCGATGCCGGAGAGTTTCAGGACGCGGTAGGGCTGCACCCCCATCTCGTAACAGGCATCAATGATGCGTTCGCTGATGGCATTGTGCCCGCAGCCGGCGCACAGGGTGGTTTTGGAGCCGCGATACTCAATTTGGGGCAGGCCTAGGCGGTTGACCTTGGGCGCCGGAGCGGTAGGGGTGGTGGCCATGACTACTGTGCCTCGTTTTCCTGGGCCAGAATGGCGGCGGTCAGGCTGCGCGCATCCACCGGCAGCCCACTGTAGTGGCGCACCGAGCGCAGCCGGGCGCCCTCGTCGGCACCCAGATCCGCCAGCAGCAGACCATGCATTTGGCCATCACGATTCTGATCTATCACATAGACGCGTTCCCAGCGCCGCACGAACTCCTTCACCGCCGCCGCGAAGGGATAGGCACGCAGCCGCAGATAGCTGGCCGCGATACCCGCCTCCTCACGCAACTGATCGAGCGCCTCCAGCACCGCCGGATGGGAGCTGCCATAGGCAATGACGCCGATGCCCGCACCGGCCGCCTCCCTCTCCAACACCGGCGCCGGAACATGTTCGCGTGCCCCTTCCCACTTGTGCAACAAACGGTCGAGGTTACGGAGATAATCCTCGGCCTTTTCGCTGTACTGCGCTTTCTCGTTGTGCCCCGAACCACGCGTAAAGAAGGAGGCCTGCGGATGCTCGGTCCCGGGCAGCGTGCGGTAGCCGATGCCGTCACCGTCCACATCGCGGTAGCGCGCCCAATCACCTTTAAGCCGATTGAGATCCTCCGCGGTCAATATCTTGCCCCGGTCGAGCGGTTGGTCAGGGTACCCGAACGGATCCGCCATCCAGTGGTTCATGGCCAGGTCGAGATCGCTCAGCACAAATACCGGGGTTTGATACCTTTCGGCCAGATCGAAAGCCTGCATGCCGAGCGTATAGCACTCCTCCACGCTGCCCGGCAGCAGCACGAGGTGGCGGGTGTCGCCGTGGCCGAGGGTGGCGACAAACGCCAAGTCGCCTTGCGCCGTCCGGGTCGGCAACCCGGTGGACGGCCCCACCCGTTGAATATCGAAGATCACCGCGGGAATTTCGGCGTAGTACCCCAAGCCGACAAACTCCGCCATCAGGCTGATCCCGGGGCCCGAGGTTGAGGTCATCGCCCGCGCCCCCATCCATCCGGCCCCCAATACCATACCGCACGCAGCCAACTCATCCTCCGCTTGTACCGCGGCAAAGGTGGCGCGGCCATCGGGCGTGCGCCGGTACTGCTTGAGGTAGTCGATGAGGTATTCGCACAGCGAGCTCGAAGGCGTGATCGGGTACCAGGCCACGAGCGTCACCCCGGCAAACAAACAGCCCAGAGCGGATGCCGCATTGCCTTCAATGACGATTTTGCCGCGGGTCGCGTCCATGCGCTGCAGCCGGCAGCGCGAGGGCTCGGGAAACTGCTCCTGGGCGTACGCGTAGCCCGCCTGCACCGCCGCCCAATTCAAATTGGCCGCCTTTTGCTTCTTCTTGAACTGCTGCCGCAGCGCACGCTCGACCTCGGCCATCTCCATGCCCATGAGGTGGGCGGCGCAACCGACGTAAATCATGTTGCGCACCAGCTTGCGCAGCTTGGCCTCCGGGCACACCGGCGCGACCAGCTTGTCAAATGGCACCGCGTAATACCGCAGGTCGGTGCGCAGGCTGGCCAGGTTCAGGGGCTGGTCATACAGGACTTCCGCCCCAGGCTCCAGCGCTTGCACATCCTCGCGCGCCGTTTCCGGGTTCATGGCAATCAGAAAGTCGATTTCCTTCTTGCGCGCCACGTACCCGCGGCGGCTGGCGCGGATGGTGTACCAAGTGGGCAGACCGGCAATGTTGGACGGAAACAGGTTCTTCCCGGAGATCGGGACGCCCATCTGAAACAGCGTCCGCAGCAGGACCAGATTGGAGGATTGACTGCCGCTGCCGTTGACGGTGGCGACCTGGAGGCTGAAATCGTTGAGCAGCACAGAAGCGGCGGACGAGCCCGCTCCCACGCCCTCGAGAGTGGAGGTGGCCATGGCTGTAGTCTCCAGTATACGGAAGAGAGAGTCGCCGGGCGAGCGCTTCGCCGAACGGTCCCAATGGCCCACGGAAGCGCCATTCTGGCGCCTCCGGCGGTGGCCAACAAACCTCAACCGAGGAGCCGACATCCATGCCGAAAGCCAACCGGGGTGGAAACTTTGGTCGAAGCACTCATGCTGTGGAATGAGCCCAACAACCTCTCCCACTGGAACTTTGCCCTGGATCCTGAATGGGCGCGATTCGCCGCACTGACGCGAGCGGCGGCGGAGGCCGCTCGCCGGGTCCGCCCCGAACTGCCGCTGGTTCTGGGAGGGATCTCGCCGGTGGATCCCGGCTTCATTCGGCTGTTGGCGGGCTATGGCGTGTTGGACGCGGTCGATCGGGTGGCGATCCACGGATTTCCTCTCGACTGGAATCACTGGAGGATTGACGAGTGGCCGCGGAAGGTGGCCGAAATCGAGGACGCCGCGGGCCGCGCGGTTTGGGTCAGCGAAGCCGGCGCCAGTTCCTTTGGCGCCGACGAGGTGCAAGTCTTTGGCCTGCGGCGCACCGCCGAATTGCTCCGGGACCGGGTCGAGCGGGTGCACTGGTATAGCCTCTTGGATCTGCCACCCTCGTGGCCGGCCACGACACGTCACCGCGAAAGCGAGGGCTCGGCTTACTACCGCCACTACTACATGGGACTGATTCGAGCGGACGGCACGCCCAAGCCGGCCTGCGCTGAGTTCCCACCCTGGCTGGGCGTGTGTCAGTGGTTCCACTTTGAGGATCCTCGCCTGGAAGCTGCCGTGCACTGGCTGCGGCGGCTCGGCGTACGGCGGCTTCGTACCGGCTTGAGTTGGGCCGACTGGTACCGCCCTGGTGCGGCGGCATGGTTCGACCGGCAAATGCAAGCTTTGTCCGAGTTCGAGGTCACGGTGACGCTCTGTTACACGCCGGAACACCTCGGCCTCGAACCCCATTGCGCCGCGCCTCCGCGGGAGGCGGCCGAGTTCGCCCGTTTTACCGCGTGGGTCGCCCAACGCTATACAGCCGAAGGGAGAGCCCTGGCAGCCCGTGGCGCAACGCTTCCGACCGGTGGCGGAGACGTGCGAGACCCGCGCCCAGAGCGGGTCTCGTGTACTGGACCGGAGGTCACAATTCATTGCACCACGGGCTGCTAATTTGGGAGCACGCGCGCGCTTAGCCGCCCCAGCTCTCGTTCCGTACGAGGAGGACATGCCAGGACGTGTGCTGATCACGGGTGGGGCTGGATTTCTCGGTTCGCATTTGTGCGATCGCCTGTTGCGCGCCGGCTACCCGGTTCGCCTGCTGGACTGTCTGGACCCCCAGGTGCATTGCCAGGGTCCGCCCTCCTATCTCTCTCCGGAAGCCGAACTGCGGGTTGGCAATGTTCTGCGAGCGGCCGATGTCGAAGCAGCCCTGGAGGGAGTGGAGTTTGTTGTCCACTTCGCCGCCGTGGTCGGCGTAGGGCAATCGCTCTATCAGATTACCCGCTATAACGAAATCAACTTGCAAGGCACGGCAGTGCTGCTGGAGACGTTGCTTCATCGGCAACGCCGCCTGGGGAGCGGCTTGGCCCGGCTCTTGGTGGCGGGCTCCATGTCCATTTATGGCGAGGGCCGCTACTGGTGCCGGGTCTGTGCGCGGCCGCGGGAGGCGGGCAGCCGGCCCCTGACACAACTTCGCCGCAAGCGCTGGGAGATGCTCTGTCCGAGTTGCGGCGCCGAGCTGGCTCCGCGGCCGACGGACGAGACCAAAGTCCCGCAACTGGCGTCCATCTACGCCCTCACCAAGTACATGCAAGAGGAGATGTGCCGCCTCTTCGGCCGCACCTACGAGGTACCCACCGTGGCGCTTCGCTTCTTCAACACCTATGGGCCCCGTCAGGCGCTCTCCAACCCCTACACCGGCGTGGCCGCGGTCTTTGCCAACGAACTCCTGGCCGGCCGGAGGCCGCAGGTCTTCGAGGACGGAGGCCAACGACGCGACTTGGTGAGCGTGCATGATGTGGCGGCGGCCTGCCAACTGGCGCTGGAAAGCGAGGCGGCCGTGGGCGGCGTTTTCAATATTGCCAGCGGCGAATCGCTCACCGTGGCCGAATTGGCGCGCCGGATGGCCTGGGCCCTCGGCTCGGACCTCGCACCCGCGATCTCCGCCCGCTTTCGCCTGGGTGACGCCCGCCATTGCGTCGCCGATATCACCGCGGCCCGGACCCGGCTCGGGTACACCCCGCGAGTGGCTCTGGCGGAGGGTCTGCGGGAACTCGCCGCCTGGCTCGCGGAACAGCGCCGGCGGCCGCTCACGACCCAAGCGCGCGCCAACGAGGAATTGCTGGCTTTTGGGCTCACCGGCTGAGGAGCGAGGTCCCGCCGATGCGGATCCTGGTGACAGGCGATCACGCGGGTGGAGTGGGCGTTCACGCCCGCACCCTGGCCGTTGAGCTGGCGCAGCGCGGCCATTGCGTTGCCTTGGCGGAGATCGGGACCGGGCCCCCGGGCGATAACCCACCGCTGTCCGCCGGCGTCGCTTATCTGCATCTGCCTTATGCACTGGAATGGCGCAGCGAACTGCCCGTGAAACACCTGGAGGAGGCGGCGCAGGCCTGCGCTGCCGCACTGAACGACACCGCGCTGAATTTTCGTCCCGACCTATTGCATAGCAATCATTTCAGTCTCGCCGGTTGCCTGCCCGGCATTCCCACTCTCCTGGGAGTCCATAGCGACGTGGTTTCCTGGTGGCGCGCGGTGCACCGGTGCATGCCTCCCGCCACACCCTTCCACTCCTGGTATCGCCGCCAAGTCCAACGCGCGCTGTTGCACGCCCACGCCATCGTCGTTCCCTCGCTCTCAGCGAGCCGTGATCTGGCCGCAAGCTACGGCTTTGCGGGCTCAACGACCGTGATTCCGAACGGAACGGTGGATCCGGGGACCATCGGGACGAGCGCGCGCGCACCCTATGCCGTCTGTTTGGGCCGGCTCTGGGATGCGGGCAAGCAGATCCAGCTTCTCTTGCGAACCGATCTGGGCATGCGACTGGTGTTGGCCGGCGATGCCGGCGATGCCCTTCCCGGCCTACCCGCCGGTGTGGCATGGCGCGGTCAGCTGGGCGGCGTGGCGGCCGCGCGCTTGCTCGCCCGGGCCGCGGTGTACATCGCCCCGAGCCGCTACGAGCCGTTTGGGTTGGCGCCGCTTGAGGCCGCCGCGCACGGGTGCGCCCTGCTGCTCAACGACATCGCCAGCTTCCGCGAAATCTGGGGCGGCGATGCCTGCTACTTTATGCGCGATAACGGTGACGACCTTGCCCGCCAGCTGCGATCGCTGGCAGCCCAACCGGAACGGCGCCGCCAACTGGCGCGCGCGGCCCAAGCGCGGGCGCGCCGCCGCTACGGCGCCGCGGTCATGGCGGCGCGCTACGCAGTCCAGTACGCGGAACTCGTGCGCCGGGCGCGGCCGCCCCTCTCCGCATCTTCGTATGGTGCTTAGTTATTTCGCCCATTCGTGGCTGTCGGATTGGAACCACGGCAATGCGCATTTCCTGCGCGGCCTTGCCCGTTCCTTCCAAGACCGGGGCCATCAAGTCCGCGCCTACGAAGCGATTGCCGGCCCTGGCGGCGGCTGGTCGCTCGCCCACCTCCGGCAAGAGCCCACCGGTGCCGCGGCGGTGGCCCAGTTCCGTGCCCGGTTTCCCGACCTCGATATCCGCCTCTACGGCACGCCCCCATCCGCGGCGCTGCCCATCGCCCGCGACTCGGGCCTGCCCTGGGCCGGCGATTGGGAGCACGAACTGCGGGATTGCGACCTCGTCATCGTGCACGAATGGAATCCGCTTGCGCTGTTGCAGACTTTGCTGCACTGGCGCCGCCGCTACCGGTTTCGCTTGGTGTTGCACGACACCCATCACCGCGCCCTGAGTCAGCCGGAAGTCCTGCAACGCCTCCCTCTGGACCAGATTGACGGCGTGATCGCGTTTGGGGAAAGCCTGCGCCGGATCTACCGCCAAGCGGGTGCGCGACGCGCCTTCACGCTGCACGAAGCGGCCGACATTGTCCATTTCCACCCACACCCCGCGGTCCCGGCACGGTCCGATCTGCTTTGGATCGGCAACTGGGGCGACGACGAACGATCCGCCGAGTTGCACGAGTACCTTTTTGGCCCGGCGCGGCGCCTCGGCTTGACAACCCGCATTCACGGGGTGCGCTATCCCGCAGCCGTGCAACGGCATCTCCGCCGCGACGGCTTCGATTTCCGCGGCTATCTTCCGAATCTGGACGCTCCCGCGGCCTATGCCCAAACCCGCCTCGCCTTGCATATTCCGCGCCGGCCCTACCGCAACGGGCTGCCCGGCATCCCTACCATTCGCGTGTTTGAGGCCCTGGCCTGTGGTATGCCGCTGCTCTGTTCGCCGTGGGACGACGCCGAGCAATTATTCCGTGCCGGTGAGGACTACTGGGTGGCGCAGAACGGCGCCGAGATGGCCGCACACATGATGCAACTTCTTAGCAACCCAACGCAACGAACCAAGATGGGACAGCGCGGCGCGGCCACGGTAGCGGCCCGCCATACCTGCGCCCATCGTGCGCTAGAATTGGAGGCCATCTGTCGCGATCTGGATTGACGCTCTACGTCTTCGGCTCCAGCCTCACGTCCGCCTATTGGAACGGAGCCGCCACCTACTACCGTGGCATCTACAAGAGCCTTCACGCACTGGGCTACGACATCACTTTTGCCGAGCCTGACATTTATGATCGCATCCACCATCGCGATTGGCCCCTCGACCAGGACCCGCCCTACGCACGCGCGCCCCTGTACCGCAACCGCGCCGAGCTCGACCTGCATCTGCGGCGAGCGCAGACCGCCGATCTGATCATCAAACACAGCGGCGTGGGCGCCGACGACGACTATCTCGAAGCCGCCGTCCTGGACGCGGCCGCCGCCGCCCCGGCTGGCGCCCGCCCGCGCGTGGCGTTTTGGGACGTGGATGCGCCCGCCACCCTCGCGGCAATCGAAGCCACGCCCGAACATCCGCTCCGCCGCCTCATTCCGCAGTACGATTTCGTCTTTACCTATGGCGGCGGACCCCCGGTGGTGGACCGCTACCGCCGGCTGGGAGCCAAGCGCTGCTGTCCCATCTACAACGGACTCGACCCAGAAACCCACTTCCCCGTCCCGCCCCGTCCGGACTGGACCGCGGACTTGACCTTCCTCGGCCACCGCCTGCCCGATCGGGAGGCGCGCGTCCGGCATTATTTCCTGGGAGCGGCGGAGCGTTGTCCGGGCAAGAATTTCCTGCTGGCGGGAGAGGGATGGACCGCCGACGCGGCGGCTTGGCCCGCCAACGTCCGGTTGGCCGGCTACGTCGCCCCGGCTGACCACAACGCGCTTAACTCCTCGGCACGCTTTGTCCTGAACCTGAACCGCGACAGCATGGTCCAGACCGGCTTTTCGCCCCCGACGCGGATCTTCGAAGCCGCCGGCGCCGGCGCCGCGGTCATCACCGATGCGTGGCCGGGTATCGCGCTCTTCTTCGAACCCGGGCGCGAAATCCTGGTTGCCCCCACCCCGGCCTCGCTCGCCGAGTACCTCGACGACGTCTCGCCCGAAGCCGCCACGCGTCTGGGTGCTCGTGCCCGGGAACGCGCCCTGGCGGAACACACCTATGCCCGCCGCGCCCAGCGGGTGCACTGCTTGCTGCATGCGCCCGATGCGGTTTCGCTGGCTCCCGAACGTCCGCAACCCGGCGTGCGCGCCTCGCGTCGCGGACTTGGTTTGACCCCTGTGTCCGAACTCGCCGCCTGAGGGCGCATGCTGTTTGTCTTCTTCGGCTTGTCGCTGTCCTCATCCTGGGGCAACGGACACGCCACCACTTACCGCGGTCTGCTGGCCGGGCTGCAAGAGCTCGGCCATCAGACCGTTTTTTTTGAGCGCGACTGCGAGTGGTATGCCGCGCATCGCGACCTGCCCCATCCGCCCATGGCGGAACTCCACCTGTACTCGGACTGGCCCACCGTGCGCCCGGCGGCGATCGCGCACGCCCGCCGCGCCGATGTGGTAATCGTCGGCAGCTACTTCCCCGATGCTATCCCGGTGCTCGACGAACTCCGCACTGGCCTGCTCTCGCCCCTGCTCTGCTTCTACGATATTGATACCCCGGTGACTCTCGACCAACTCCGTTCCAACCGGTGTGCGTACCTGCGCGCGTCCCAAATTCCCGAGGTCGACCTATACCTCAGCTTCACCGGCGGACCGGTGCTCAACGAGCTTTCGCGCCAATGGAACGCCCGGTGTGCCAGGCCACTCTACTGCGCCTGCGATCCGGCAGTGTACGCCGCTCCCCAAAATCGCCGGGATCCGCCCCAATTTGCCTTGGGCTACATGGGAACCTTCGCTCCAGACCGCCAGGCGAAATTTGAGCGGCTATTCCTGGAGCCCGCTCGCCGGCTGCCTCAGCTCGCATTTCGCGTCGCGGGTTCCATGTATCCGGGAATCCACCGCTGGCCGGCGAATGTCCACTATGCGTCTCACTTGCCGCCAGACCAGCACGCCGCGTTCTACGCCAGTTGCCGTTTCACTCTCAACCTCACGCGGCAAGCGATGGTCGAGGCCGGCTATTCACCCTCGATCCGGCTCTTCGAAGCCGCTACCGGAGGGCATCCGATCGTGACCGATCCCTGGCCAGGGCTGCGCGGGTTCTTTCGGCCCGGGGAAGAAATCTTAGTCGCTGCAGAAGCCACGGACGTGCTCTCGTACCTTCGCCTTCCCCTTCTCGAGGCGCAGCGAATCGGTGCGGCCGCACGCCAGCGCGTGTTGCGGGCGCACACCGGACGACACCGGGCCATGCAGCTCCAAGGCTATATCGAGGAGCTCAACCGCACGCGCTGGGCTGTCACCGTTTCGTAGCGAAAAGTTCAGCTCCCATTGGTCATCCCGCTGAGCCAGCTGTCGCATCTTCTAAAAATAATAAGCGTCGAAAGACGCGAATTCACGAATTGGAAGTGGCAGCAGTCATGCCCATGCGTAGTTTGCTTGTCGGAGTGGCCCTCCTTTTGGCGTCCGAACTGGGGCTCAGCCTTAGAGCGCAGATGCCTGGGGACGGACAGCTTCAGCAGATCAGCGGCCGCATTGAAGATACCAACGGGAATCCGCTGCAAGGGGCCGTGGTCGAGCTTCATTCCTGGAGTGGTGGCCTGATCGCAACCGAGTCCACCAACGGCGTGGGCGCGTTCGAGTTCCGCACCACCAATTCCGGACCATTCGAGTTGCACGTGACCCACTCCGGCGCCACGGAAACCATGCAGCTTGAGAGCGGCGCAAATAACAACTTGACCCTGCGGGTGCCATCTGACCAGCCCGTCGGCGGTGCCGCTCCCGCGGCCGCCAACTCCACCGTGTCGCTCAACGATTTGGAGGCGCCCGGAAAGGCTCGTTCCAAGCTGGCCGACGCCCAGAAGGCGCTCGGGAAGCTGGATTTCGCCAAGGCTTGGAAACTGGTCAATCAGGCCATTACCGCCGCGCCGAATTGGGGACGCGCTTACGTCGTGCGCGGGGTGATCAGCATGGAGAACCGCAATTTCGCCGCCGCCCATGAAGACCTCGCCAAGGCGGTGCAGCATGACCCGCAAAGCTCGTTGGCGCTGACCGAACTCGGAAAGCTCGACGCCACCATCGGCAACATGGAAGAGGCCAACTATTACCTCCGTCGCGCACTCTCCATCACACCGGTGCTGTGGCCCACCTACTTTGAGGTTGCGAGCCTCGATCTCAAACGCGGCAATTACCAGGAGGCCGCGGCGATGGCCAACTACGCCGAGTTCGCGACCCCGCCCGCCCCTCCGGCGGCCCATTACCTCGCCGGCGACGCCGCCTTTCATATGAAGGATTGGGCCGCCGCCACCATTGAGTTCCGCAGCTTCCTGGCACTGACTCCGCCCAGCCCCGAGGTCCAAGGTGCCCTCGACGACGCCAAGCGCCTGCTCGCCCAGATCCCCGCCACCGCTTCCGTGCGCCACGAGCCGTAAATACTCCAGCGGCTTGGTACACTGCTGAGGTGCAAGTCACCGCTAACATCATCGGCGTCATTCCGGCGCGCATGGGAGCCACCCGCCTGCCCGGCAAGCCGCTGCGCCCGATCGCCGGGATCCCCATGATCCAGCGTGTTTACGAAGGCGCCGCCGCCTGTTCCGGCCTGCGGCAGGTTCTGGTGGCAACCGAGTCCCCGGAAATCGTCGCCTACTGCGAATCCCGGCGCATTCCCGTGCGCATGACTTCGCCCGATCACGCCTCCGGCACCGACAGGGTCTGGCAAGTGGTCGAGGAGTTGGGTGCCGATGCCGCGGTCAACATCCAGGGTGACGAACCCATGGTGCGCGGCGAAATGATCGCTGCTTTGGTAACCGCCCTGTTCCGGTCTCCCGAGATCGAGGTCGCCTCGCTATTTACGCCCGTAGAAGCGGGCGAAGCCCAACCGCCGAGCGCCTGCAAGGTCGTGGTGGATGCCGCGGGTTGGGCTCTCTATTTCTCCCGTGCGCCCATTCCCTACCCGCGCGAGGGCCAACCCCGATATCGCAAACATCTGGGCTACTATGCCTATTCCCGCGCGGCGCTGCAGCGCTTTCATGCCTGGCCGCCGGCGGAACTGGAACTGGCGGAACGCCTGGAGCAGCTGCGCTTTCTGGATCACGGGGTGCGCATCGCCATGGCCGAAACCCCATTCAACACCGTCGGCATAGACACTCCGGAGGACCTGGCGGCGGTGGAGAAGCTGCTCTCGTAGCCCCTCCCAGGAGCGGGGCGCAGGGTCCCCGCGCAGCGCTCTCCTGGCTGTGAGCCGGGCGGCGAAGCCGGGCGCCCGGCGCATAAATCAACGTCCCCGAATCGCGAGCACGGCGTTCAGTCCGCCAAACGCGAACGAGTTGGTTAGCGCGGCGCGCAGCGGGCGCCGCCGGGCCTGGTTCGGGGTCACGTCCAGATCGCACTCCGGATCGGGCTCGGTGTAGTTCGCGGTCGGAGGCGCTGTCTGGTGACGCAGAGCCAGGAGCGTGGCCGCGAGTTCGATCGCGCCGCTCGCTCCCATGGCGTGGCCATGCATGGATTTGGTCGAGCTGATCGAAAGCCTTGCGGCATGCTCGCCGAACACCCGGCGAATGGCGGCAATTTCGGTCGAGTCGTTGAGTTTCGTGCCGGTACCGTGAGCGTTGACGTAATCCACGTCCTGTGGCGCAAGCCCGCCGGAGCGCAGAGCCTCGGCCATCGCCGACGCCGCACCGTCGACAGAAGGTTGGGTAATGTGCCCGGCGTCGGCGCTGGCGCCGTAGCCGGCCAGTTCCCCGAGCGCACGCGCGCCCCGAGCCGCCGCGTGTGAGGCCGACTCCAACACG
>Ga0134125_10001259_pt1 | contig 31303 bp, 27 predicted proteins | sample KB31751_FD_96464 | JGI IMG/M metagenome (GOLD analysis project Ga0134125, IMG submission 96464) | Terrestrial soil microbial communities with excess Nitrogen fertilizer from Kellogg Biological Station, Michigan, USA - KB3-175-1 | ecosystem: Environmental > Terrestrial > Soil > Unclassified ... | reverse complement strand
CGGGAGGCGCCTTCCTCCGATCGCAAGGAGGAAGGAGACGCCTCGCAAGCGTCTCGGGCGGCTTCGCCAGCCGCTCAGGAGGTCTCGCAAACCTCCGCGTCTGCCGGCGCTCCGCTCCCCTCGGGGGAGTGCGATGAAGACTTCCGAGGAGGGCCTGCCCGGGGCCAACCAAAAAATACGGGCGATGAATCGTGCCTGCGAAGACGGCCCCGCGCCGATTGGTGCTGACGGCGGAGTGATGTATGTGTGCGCCGACCGACCGCCCCGAAGGAAGTCCGGCAGGCCCCGCATGACCCGATTGACGCTTCCCAAGCCGGACGACTGGCACGTCCACTTCCGTGACGGCGAGGTGCTGAAATCGGTGGCGCCGTTCACGGCGCAGCAGTTCCGCCGCGCCATCGTCATGCCGAACCTCGTGCCGCCGGTCACCACCGCGAAGATGGCGGCGGACTACCGCGCGCGCATCATGGACGCCGTGAAAGGCCACGCTTTCACGCCGCTGATGACCTGCTACCTCACCGACGGGACCGACAAACGCGACCTCATCGCCGGCTTCAAGGACGGCGTCTTCACCGCGGTGAAGTTCTACCCCGCGCACGCGACGACCAATTCCGCCGCCGGCGTCACATCCATCGACAAGGTCATGCCGGTGCTCGAGGCGATGGCGGAGGCCGGCATGCGGCTCTGCGTGCACGGCGAGGTGCCGCTGCCCGAGATCGACGTGTTCGACCGCGAGAAGGCCTTCATCGACCGCGTGCTGCTGCCGCTCCTCGACCGCGTGCCGGCGCTCAAGATCGTCATGGAGCATGTGACGACGAAAGACGGCGTCGCGGTCGTGCGCGCGCACAAAGGCCGCCTCGGCGCGACCTTGACGCCGCAGCATCTCCTCTACAACCGCAACGCTCTGTTCGCCGGGGGCCTGCGCCCGCACATGTATTGCCTGCCGGTGCTCAAGCGCGAGGAGCACCGCCTGGCCTTGCGCGAGGCGGCGACCAGCGGCGATCCCGGCTTCTTCCTCGGCACCGACTCCGCGCCGCACCTGCGCCATCTGAAGGAGGCCGACTGCGGCTGCGCCGGCGTGTTCGGGGCGCCTGCCGCGCTCGCCGCCTACCTCAAGGTGTTCGACGAGGAAAAGGCGCTGGACAAGTTCGAGGCCTTCGCCTGCCGCAACGGCCCGGCCTTCTACGGCCTGCCGGTCAACACGGAGAAGGTGACCATCGAGAAGCGGCCGAACCTCGTCTGCGACGGGGTGGAGGTCGGAAAGCTGGGGGAAATCCACCCGCTTTTCGGCGGCGATCAGGTTGACTGGTCGATTGCCCCGGCGGCATAAGCTACGAAATACCCCTGAATTCCGTGTCCCGCGCGCGCCCCCGAAGGCGCCTGACGCCGGCGCGAGTGCCGAGGAGCCGAGATGGGTACCTTTTCCGCCACGACGCCCGACCGCAAGGCGATGGCCAAGCAGACGGCGCGCATGATGCTGGAGATCAAGGCGCTGCACTTCAACGCCGAGAAGCCCTTCATCTTCACCTCGGGCTGGGCGAGCCCGGTCTACGTCGACTGCCGCAAGATCATCTCGTTCCCGCGCCTGCGCAACACGCTGATGGATTTCGCCGCGCAGACCATCGTCACCAACATCGGCTACGAGTCGATCGACTGCGTCGCCGGCGGCGAGACCGCCGGCATTCCCTTCGCCGCCTGGATCGCCGACCGGCTCATGCTGCCGATGCAGTACATCCGCAAGAAGCCGAAGGGCTTCGGCCGCAACGCGCAGATCGAGGGCGAGCTCGCGCCCGGCGCGCGCGCGCTGCTGGTCGAGGACCTGACCACCGACGGCGCCAGCAAGGTCAATTTCTGCAACGCGCTGCGCGCGGCCGGCGCGACGGTCGAGCACTGCTTTGTCGTGTTCTATTACGACATCTTCCCGCAGAGCGCCGGCCACTTGAAGGATCTCGGCGTCAAGCTGCATTACCTGACGACCTGGTGGGACGTGCTCGAGGTCGCCGAGGAAGACAAGACCTTCGACGCCGCGACGCTGAAGGAAGTGCGCGCGTTCCTCACCGAACCGTCGAAGTGGTCGGCGGCGCACGGCGGCATCTCGGATTTCGCCGCGTCAAGGTAACAAGTGTCGTCCCCGCCTTCGCGAGGACGACAAATTGAAAGTTTTTACGTCACCTCGTCGTTCTCACGACGACGACCGCGCCTTGGCCGCGGCGGCCTTCGCTTCTCCCTCCGAAGGCACCAGCGGCGCCGGCATGCCGGTCAGCTCGCCGGCGTGGCCGTCGAGACCCGCGCCGCGCTTGGTTTCGTCCCAGCCCTGCTGCGCCTCCACCTTGGCGTCTTCCCAGGTGCGGCGCGCGGCGTTCTTGGCCTCGTCCCAGCCGTCCTCGGCGATGTCCTTGCCGCGCTGCCACTGCTCGCGCGCAGCCTCGCGCGCGTCGCGCTTCAACTGGTCGCTCGTCTCGCCCATGGCGCGATTTTCCAGCTCCGTCGCCGGCAGCAGCGCGCCGATGATCGCGCCGAGCGCGATGCCCAGCCCCGCGACCACCATCGGCTCTTCGGCCATGAATTTCGTCAGGCCCCGCGCGCCGTCCGCCGCGGAGGAGAATGAACGCCCGGCCGCGTCGCGCGCGCGGTCGTAGGCCTCCGCCGTGGTTTCGCGGGCGCGATCCATCGCCTCGCCCGCGCGCTCATAGGCGCTGCCGGCGAGGCCCTGCGCCTTGTCATAGGCGCTCGCCGCGGTGTCGGATGGCTTGCTCCGGGCGCTCTGCGCCTTGCGCGAGGCGCCGCGCGACGTCTTCTCCAATTTCGATGCCATGGCTACCGTCCTGTCCGTCCACTCGTCCAAACTGGCCGGCTCGGTCGTCGCGACCGAGCCATCTCCCTTCGTCTCCGCGGCCCTGCCGTTGCGCGGCTGGCGCTGCGCGAACATCAGCCAGGCAAGACCCGCGCCCATCAACGCGACAGGCATCGGATTGTCGCTCACCTGGCGGCCAAAGTTCTTCACGATCTCCGCGCCGTTGCGCTCGCGCGCATAATCGATCGCCTCGTCGAGCATCTGCCCCGGGCTAACGCGCGCGCGCAGCTCGGCCAAGGTCGCCTCGACCTGCGCCCGCGCCGCTTGCGCCTCGCGCTCAAGCTGCTCGCTGGAAGCCATCGCCGGCCCTTTCCTCCTCGCCGTTGACCTGGCGCCTGGCCAGCGCCGCATCCTCCTGAAACTGGTGGATGGTCTTGTGCGGGATGAGGCTCCTGGCTTTCAGACGATTGATGCCGACCAGCATCAGGATCAGCCCGGCGATCAACGCCGCGCCGCCGGCGATCAGCGCCGCCCAGTAAGGAGCAAGGCCGGTCGTCTCCAGCGCATAGACGCCGGCCATCAGCAGCACGACCAAAGCCGGGATCAGCAGCACAGCCGCGGCGATTGACATGACGATGCCCATCAGCACGCGGTTCACGCTCTCGGAAATCTCGGCGCGGGCGAGCTGGCTTTCCTTGCGCAGCAGATTGGCGAACTGGCCGACAAGATCGATGACGATCCCGGGGATCGACCGCGCGCGCTCGTCGAACGGAGTGGCCATGCGCGGACCTCAGCTCGAGCTCTTGATGAAGCGCGAGATGACGAAACCGGCGAGCACGGCACCGGCAAAGGCGGCGACCGGCTGCTGCCGCGCGAAACGGTTGAAGGCGCCGATCAGGTCCTCGACGCTGCGCTCGCGCAGATGCGCGGCGGCGCTTTCCAGGCCGTCGGCGGCGCCGTGCACGTAGTCGGCTGCCTGCGGGATCTCGCGGCCAAGTTCGTCCGCCGCGCCATGCACCGCCCGGCCGAGCCGGTCGATGCGCTCGGCGCCCTGCTGCTTGCCCGCCTCGGCGAAGTCCGACGCGGTGTTGCGCAGCGCCTCGGCGGCGCGGTCCTTGATCGCCCCGGCGGCGCCGGCGATAAAACCGGCGTCTTCGCCGCTCGTCTTTCCCTGACTCTCTCGCTCGACAGTCTGTTCCATGCCCGTCTCTCTCAACCGACGCGGAATTGCGTGTGATTGGCGTGTCTTGCGAAGGTAACCGCGCTTGGCCCAATGTGTTCCCGTTGTGCCGCCCGTTTGAAGCGGACGTGGCGCGGCCTATAAAATCCGACACATGCGGGCGCCGTGTTTGGCCACGGAATTCACGCCGGCGAGAGGTGGGAAGCCGATGGCGATAGACGGACTGGTGCTGCTGACCGGCGCGAGCGGCTTCGTCGGCTCGGCCGTCGCGCGGCGGCTGCGGGCGGCCGGTTTCCCGGTGCGGGCGCTGGTGCGGGCGACGAGCCCGACCGCCCACCTATCCGACCTCGGCCTCGACTTCGTCACCGGGGACCTGCGCGACGCGGAGGCGGTGCGCCGCGCGATGGTCGGCGCGCGCCACCTCTTCCACGTCGCCGCCGACTACAGGATGTGGGCGCGCAATCCCGATGAGATGACGCAGACCAATGTCGCCGGCACCCGCCTGGTGATGGAAGAGGCGATGCGCGCCGGTGTCGAGCGCGTCGTCTATACCAGCAGCGTCGCGACTTTGGCCGCCCGCACCGATGGGGTCTCGGCCGACGAGACCATGCCGCTCACCGAGGACAAGGCGATCGGCGTCTACAAGCGCAGCAAGGTCGCGGCGGAACGCGCGGTCGAAGCGCTGATCGCGCAGGGCCTGCCGGCGGTGATCGTCAATCCGTCGACGCCGATCGGCCCGCGCGACGTCAAGCCGACGCCGACCGGCCGCATCATCGTCGAGGCGGCGTCAGGCCGCATGCCGGCTTTTGTCGATACCGGCCTGAACATGGTGCACGTCGACGACGTCGCTGAGGGGCATGTCCTCGCCTTCGAGCGCGGCCGTATCGGCGAGCGCTACGTGCTCGGCGGCCAGAACGCATCGCTCGCCGAAATTTTGGCGACCGTCGCGGAGACGGTCGGCCGGCGGCCGCCGCGCATCCGCATTCCAAGGAAGGCGCTGATGCCGTTCGCGCATGTCAGCGAGGCGGTGGCGCGCGTGACCGGGCGCGAACCGATGCTCACGCTCGACGGCCTGCGCATGTCGAAGAACAAGATGTTCTTTTCGTCGGCGAAGGCCGAGCGCGAACTCGGCTATCGGGCGCGGCCCTACCGCGCCGGCATCACGGACGCGGTCGCGTGGTTCCGGAGCGCTGGATACCTGCGGTGAAGCCCGGCCGCATTTGCGCCGCGTCGGCGTAGCCGCCGGTGCGGCGGCGCGAGCGTTTCACCGCCTCGATCACGTCCGGATCGACGAGCGCCGCCAGTTCGTCGCGATAGCGATAGCCGCGGGCGTGACCGGCGAAGCCGTCCGACGTCGCAGGGTGGGTATAGATTTCGACGAGCCCTGCCGGCGCGTTCCGGAGCGCGGTGAGAACGCGGTCGCGCGTCATCTGCCCGGTGAAGCGCAGCCCGGCGACCGCATCCGGCGTCACGAGGCCTGCGCGGCGCGCCTGCGCCATCAGGAAGGCGCAGCCCGGCGCCATCGCATGGCCCGGCTCGCGCGGCACCCGCAGGGCCCGCATGCCGAACTGGCGGCCGACCTCGATCACCTGCGCGGCGACGATCGGGTGCATGTGGAAGTGCTTGTGCGTGTTGACGTGGTCGAGCGGCAGGCCGGTGCGCGCGAAGGCGGCGAACTGCGCGGCGATCTCGCGCTTCAACTGCCTGCGCACCTCCGGCTTGCCGGCGAGATCGAAGGCGAGCCGCACCATGTCGGCGCGCAGCATGCCGTTCGGCTGGACCAGCTCGGGAATCTGCTGCGGCCGCAGTGTCGGGCGCCCTTCGAGCAGGACGAGATGCAGGCCGACGCGCAAGGCGGGATGCTCGCGGGCGAACCGGACGGCGTCTTTTGCCGCCGCGCCGGACACCATCAGGCTGGCCGCGGTCAGGACGCCGTCGCGATGCGCGCGCTCGACCGCTTCATTGACGTCCGCCGACAGTCCGAAATCGTCGGCGGTAATGACCAGCAGATTCAGTGGCTCACCCTCCGGTGCTCGCGGAGGAAGGCGAAGAACTCGACCGCCTCGCGCAGCCGACGTTGCAGCATCTCGCGGCTCATCAGCATCTCGCCGACGATTGAGGCGATCTTGGGGGCGCGGAAATAGAAGCGGCGGTAGAACTCCTCGACCGAATGGAAAATCTCGGTGTGCGAGAGGTGCGGATAGGAGAGCGCCGCGATCTGCACGCCGTTGTCGTCGACCAAGTCCTGCTCGGTATTGGCGAGCCAGCCGTTCTCGACGGCCTGCTTGTACAGGAACGTGCCCGGATAGGGCGCGGCGATCGACACTTGCAGCGTGTGCGGGTTGATCTCGCGGGCGAACCGGATCGTCTCCTGGATCGTCTCCTTCGTCTCGCCCGGCAGGCCCATGATGAAGGTGCCGTGGATGGTGACGCCGAGATCGTGGCAGTCCTTGGTGAAGCGCTTGGCGACCTCGACGCGCATGCCCTTCTTGATGTTGTGCAGGATCTGCTGGTTGCCGCTTTCGTAGCCGACCAGCAAGAGCCGCAGGCCGTTGTCGCGCAGCACCTTCAGCGTCTCGCGCGGCACGTTGGCTTTGGCGTTGCAGGACCATTCGACGCCCATCTTGCCGAGCTCGCGCGCGATGGCTTCGGCGCGCGGCAGGTCGTCGGTGAAGGTGTCGTCGTCGAAGAAGAACTCCTTGACCTGCGGCATTGCCGCCTTGGCCCAGCGGATCTCCTCGATCACGTTCTCGACGCTGCGCGTGCGGTACTTGTGGCCGCCGATGGTCTGCGGCCACAGGCAGAAGGTGCAGCGCGATTTGCAGCCGCGGCCCGAGTAGAACGAGATGTAGGGGTGCTTGAGATAGCCGATGAAGTAGTTCTCGATCTTCAGGTCGCGCTTGTAGACCGGCGTGACGAAGGGCAGGTCGTCCATCTCGGTCAGCGTCGTGCGCGCCGCGGTCTCCTGGATGTCGCCGTTACTGTCGCGATAGCAGAGGCCGGACACCTCGGCAAAGTCCATGCCCTGCGCGACGTCGCGGATGGTGAAGTCATAGTCCTTGGCGGTGACGAAATCGACCGGCCCGGCCTTCTCGAGGCTCTGGCGCGGCGCGATGGCGACGTTGGCGCCGACGAGGCCGACCTTGAGCTTCGGGTTGACGTCCTTGAGGGCGCGGGCCGTGGCGATGTCGGACGCGAATGTCGGCGTCGACGAATGCATCACAACGAGGTCGTAGTCCTTCGCCTGCGGCACGATCTCGCCGAGCGTGATGCCGTGCGGCGGCGCGTCGATCAATTTGGAATCGGGCACCATGGCGGCGAGTTGCGCGAGCCAGGTCGGATACCAATGCGATTTGATCTCGCGTTTGGCCTGGTAGCGCGAACCGGCGCCGCCGTCGAAACCTTCGAAGGAGGGAGCTTGCAGGAAGAGCGTACGCATTGGGCCTGTTTCAGCTGGAGGAGTCGACGATCAGCGTCTGGTCGGACAGCCGGTAGCGCTGGCCCCGCCACGTCACGGTGAGGACGAAGAAGCTGGCGACATAGGCGGCGAACGACACGAGGTCGCGCGCCGGCAGGAGCAGGTAGCTCTGCGAGCGCATGTTGAAGCGCTGCTCCACGCACCAGGATACCCCGACCCGGCAGGCGAGCGCGACCATCGCCAAGGAAACGGCGTCGCCGCCGCCGCCGAATGCCACGGCGGCCAGCGCCAGCGGAAACGGGTGCGTGATGACGCTGCCGGCATAGCCGAGCGGGTCGATCGATTTGATCGTGCAGGCCAGACGCACCTGGCTCTCGGCGAGGTGCCGGGCGGTCGATTCGGTATGAACGTGGCCGACCGCGAAGGGCGCCACCGCGACGGTGTAGCCGGCGGCGCGGATGGCGTCGCCGATGGCGTAGTCGTCCCAGAGCTGGTCGGCGAAGGCGGAAAAGCCGCCGATGCGGCCGAGGATGTCGCGGGTCAGCGCGATGGTCGCGCCGAAACAGGGGCGGGCGAGGCCGAGCGTGAGGCCGCCGATCACGTTGGGCAGGAAGTGCACGTTGGCGCTCATCGCCGCCAGCCGCGACCACAGGCTGCCTTCGTCGATGCCGTAGAACAGGCAGGTGACCGCGCCGACGCCGGGGCGCTGCAATTCGGCGACGACGCCCGAGAGGTAATCCGGTCCGACCTCGATGTCGCTGTCGATCAGCACCAGCATCTCGTGGCGCGCATGGCGCGCGATGTTGCTGATGTTGGCGACTTTCAGGTTCTGGCCGGCCGCCTGGGGATCGACATGGCAGACGATGCGGCCGTCGCCGCGCTCGGCGGCGACCTGGCGCACGACCTCGACGGCCGGGTCGTCCGGGTCGAGGGTGCCGCAGATAATCTCCGTAGGCCCGCTGTAGTTCTGGTCGCGCAGGGCGCGCAAGCGGGCGGCGAGGCCGGGCTCATGGCCGCACAGGGGTACCAGTACCGAAACAGGCACGGGAACGGGGGCGCCGGCGCGTTCCCGGCTGCGGAAACGCAGGACCGAGAAGGCCACGAACACGAAATACAGGCACCCGAGGGCCGCACCGGCCAGACAGGCCGTTGCCGCCCACTGCAGCACCTCACTCGTGGTCAACATAATGTCGCGCCCCGATTACCCCGCCCGGCAGTCACAGCATAACGCCGCTGTAAAGCCAAGCGCGAGAGATAAACGAGTGTGTGGTTGCGCCGCAGAACGGGCCGCGCAAGGCGGCCGGATTGGCCACCAGGACCAGCAGCATGATGAACATATTCTCAGCCGGCAGATGCACCGAGCCGTGCCCGCCGGCTGGCTCGAAGCCGTAATGCGTGGCGATGGGGTCCGGCCGCACCACGCTCAAATGGGCGCGCACTCTCGGCCGCATCGCCGCGTGTTCGTTTCGCCCGGTCATTTGTAGACCCGGCCTTTCCAGCGGACGCGGCCGCACATGCGCCAGCGCAGGCTGTCGAGCGCGATCAGCGCGCCGGCGGTGTAGCCGAGGGGAAAGAGCAGGCCGTAGGCCCAGGGAATGCGGAAATAGGCGGCGCCCGCGATATGCAGGCCGAAGGCGGCCGCCGAGCCGAGGAATGCCGGCACGGCCGCGAGGCACGCGTCTCCGGCGCCGCGAATACAGCCGGTGAGATCGAAGGCCGGCAAAAGCACCGCCGCCCAGGCCAGCGTCGCGCCGATCGCGGCGGTCGCGACCGTCGCCGCCGGTCCGCCGAGCATGTCGACGAGGTTCTTGGCGATGCCGGGCCACAGCGTGCGCCAGCCGGTGTACATGCGCGTCGACAACAGCGCCGTGCCGTCCTGCATCAGCACGCGGTGGCCGCGCCGCTTCATCAGCCGCGCGAGATCGATGTCCTCGGTGATCAAGCGCGACACCGCCGCGTGGCCGCCGACGTCCTCGTAGGCGTCGCGGCGGATCAGCATGAACTGGCCGGTCGCCACCGCGTCGTCGCTGTCGGCCGACTGCATGCGGTAGATGTTCTGCGAGAACGACAGCAGATAGAGCCCGCACGGCAGGACGAGCCGCTCGGCGAAGCTCTTGAGCTCCTGCCGCGGCGCCAGCGTGAGAAGATCGATGCCCTCGCCCGCGGCCGCTATAACCGCGCTCGAGATGAGCGCCGGCTGCGCCTGCATGTCGGCGTCGAGGAAGCACAGCCACTGCGCGGCATCGGCCACCGCGCGCGCGCCGGCGGCGCAGGCATTGACCTTCCCCGTCCAGCCCGGCGGCAGCCGCGGGCTCTCCATCAGCACGACGCGGCGATCGCGGCCCGCGATACGCCGCACGATGCCGGCGGTGTCATCGCGCGACTCGTCGTCCACCACCACGATCGCCAGCCGCGGGTAATCTTGCGCAACAAGCGCATTCAGGCATGGGCCGATGTTCGCGCTCTCGTTGCGCGCCGGCACGATCACCGCGACGCGCGGCGCGTCATCGGGAGGCGGCGCGACGACAAGCCTCGCGAGTGCATGGCGCTGGCGAAAGGCGCGCGCAATGAGCCAGACAATCGCCGCGAGCAAAATAAAGGAGAGCAAGAGCACAAACGTGAGACCTGCAACGCTGGTGTAATCGACGAACAGCGGTCTTTTGTCGCAAACAGGCCAGAGGCGGTGTCTGTTCCGTCAGCCGCGCATGCCGTGCACAGGCAATTTCGCGCGGCCCTGGCGTGAGTTGCTGCGCCGCACAAGCGGCCTCAGCAATTCGCTGCAAGTTTCTGTGGCCAAAAGATTATACCAGGGTTACACTCGTTTTATTCCGGCTTAATGGCGGGGTGCCGAACAGGCAGACCGGCCGCAGGCGGAAGGCGCAAGCCGACGAAGAGCGGTGTCGCCGGGACGAAATCCACCAAGGAGGATCCATGCCAACACTCGTCAAATCACTGACTGTTGCGGCCAGCTGCCTTGTCGGCACGCTTGCCGTGACCTCCGCGCCCGCCCTTGCCGCGTGGGAGCCGAGCCGAACGATTACCTTCGTCGTACCGGCCGGTACGGGCGGCGGCGCAGACCAGATGGCGCGTGAAATCCAGGGCGTGGCGGCGAAGCACAATCTGCTGAAGCAGCCGATGGTGGTCATCAACGAGAGCGGCGGCGCCGGCGCTCAGGGCTTCCTCGACGTGAAGAACTCGAAGGGAGACGCGAACAAGATCATCATCACGCTCTCCAACCTGTTCACCACACCGCTCGCGACCGGCGTTCCGTTCAGCTGGCAGGACTTCACCCCGGTGGCGATGCTCGAGCTCGACGAATTCGTGCTCTGGGTCAACGCCGACACGCCGTACAAGACCGCGAAGGAATACATCGACGCCGTCAAGGCCTCTCCCAGCAAGTTCAAGATGGGCGGCACCGGCTCGAAGCAGGAAGACCAGATCATCACCGCCGCGATCGAGCAGAAGACCGGCGCCAAGTTCATTTACGTGCCGTACAAAGGCGGCGGCACGGTGAACGAGCAGCTGGTCGGCAAGCACATCGACTCGTCGGTCAACAACCCGATCGAGGCGGTGGCGAACTGGCGCGCCGGCAAGGTGCGTCCGCTCTGCGTGTTCGACAGCGAGCGCATGTCCTATACCGCCAAGATCACCAAGGACATGTCCTGGCATGACATCCCGACCTGCAAGGAAGCGGGGCTGGACATCCAGTATCTGATGTTGCGCGGCGTGTTCTCGTCGCCCGGCGTGAACGCGGACGCGGTGAATTACTACGTCGACCTGTTCAAGAAGGTCGAGGCCACGCCCGACTGGAAGGACTTCACCGAGAAGGCGGCGTTCAAGCAGACCTTCATGACCGGCGACAAGTTCAAGCAGTGGGTCACCGAGAACGCCAAGCTGCACCAGGATCTGATGGAGAAGGCGGGATTCCTCGCCAAGAAAAAGTAGTCGATTGACTTGCGCAGGGGGGACCGTCTTCGGGCGGTCTCCCTTTTTGTGTTCACAGGTTGGCTTCGCCGGCGCCGGCGAAGCGCGATAACACGAGCGGGACTGACGAATGAGCGACGATACCGAGAGCGGGCCGAGCCTGGTTTCAATCCGCACGATGGAAATTGCGACGGCGATCGTCATTCTCGCCTTCGCCAGCGTCGTGATCATCGACAACTACGAACTGGGAGCGGGCTGGGACAGCAGCGGGCCGGAATCGGGATACTTCCCGTTCTATGTCGGCATCATCCTGTTCATCTCGGCCGCCGCGATCCTGTTCGGTGAGGTCAACGAGATCTACAAAGGCCGCCCATCGGAGGCCGGCTCATTCGTCGAGACCGGGCCGTTCCGTCAGGTACTCCGCATCTTCCTGCCGATGATCGTCTACGTGATCGCGATCATCTATCTCGGCATTTACGTGTCGACCGCGATCTTCATCGCCGCCTTCATGGTCTGGCTGGGCAAATATCGGCCTTGGGTCGCGGCGCTGTTCGGCATCGGCATCGCCGTTGCCCTGTTTTTCACCTTCGAGGTCTGGTTCCTGGTGCCGCTGCCCAAGGGACCGCTCGAAGCGATGCTCGGTTACTGACTTGATCCTGCAGACCGACAGATCTGTAGCTAAAGGAGCCTGAAGTGGATTCGTTTATGTCGCTCATGCAGGGCTTCAGCGTCGTGCTGGTGCCGGGCAACTTCATCTACATGCTGATCGGCATCCTGCTCGGCGTGCTGATTGGCGTGCTGCCCGGGCTGGGCGCCGCGAACGGCATCGCGATCTTGTTGCCGCTCACCTTCGGCATGCACCCGACCTCGGCGATCATCATGCTCTCCTGCATCTACTGGGGAGCGCTGTTCGGTGGCGCCATCGCGTCGGTGCTGTTCAACATCCCGGGCGAGCCGTGGTCGGTGGCCACCACCTTCGACGGCTATCCGCTGGCGCAGAAGGGGCGGGCGGGCGAGGCGCTGACGGCCTCGTTCACGTCCTCCTTCTTCGGCGCGCTGATCGCCGTCATCCTCATTACCTTCGTCGCGCCGATCATCGCCAGCTTCGCGCTGCAGTTCGGCCCGGCGGAATTCTTCTCGGTGCAGTTGCTGACGTTCTGCAGCTTCGTCGGCATGGGCAAGGAATCGCCGTTCAAGACGATTGCCTCGATGATGATCGGCTTTGCGCTTGCCGCGGTCGGCCTCGACAACGTCACCGGCCAGCTGCGCATGACCTTCGGCTTCAACGAGTTGCTCAACGGCTTCGACTTCCTCGTCGCCGTCATCGGCCTGTTCGGCGTGGGCGAGATCATGCTGACGATGGAGGAAGGGCTGTCGTTCAAGGGGGCCAGCGCCAAGATCAATCCGCTGGTCGTGCTGCACACCTGGAAAATCCTGCCGCGCTACTGGGCCACCTCGCTGCGCGGCGCGGCGATCGGCTGCTGGCTCGGCATCACGCCGGGCGGCGCCACGCCGGCCTCGTTCATGAGCTACGGCCTGGCCAAGCGGTTCTCCAAGAACGGCGACAAGTTCGGCACCGGCGAGCTCGAGGGCGTGGTCGCTCCCGAGACCGCTGCGCACGCCGCCGGCACCAGCGCGCTGCTGCCGATGCTGACGCTCGGCATCCCCGGCTCGCCGACGGCGGCGGTGCTGCTCGGTGGCCTCCTGATCTGGGGCTTGCAACCCGGTCCGCTGCTCTTCGTCGAGCAGAAGGACTTCGTCTGGGGCACCATCGCCGCGATGTACGTCGGCAACGTGGTCGGCCTCATCGTCGTTCTGACGACCGTGCCGCTCTGGGCGAGCATCCTGCGCATTCCGTTCAGCATCATCGCGCCGGTGATCGTCGCGATCTGCGCAGTCGGCGCGTTCACCGTCAACAACGCGATGATCGACCTGTTCTTCATGCTCGGCTTCGGCGTCATCGGCTACGTGTTCAAGAAGCTCAACTACCCGCTGGCGCCGCTGGTGCTGGCCCTGGTGCTGGGCGACAAGGCGGAGAGCTCGTTCCGGCAGGCGATGCTGGGTTCGGGCGGCAGCCTGTCGATCTTCTGGTCGAACTGGCTTGTCGGCAGCATCACCGCGCTGAGCATGCTGATGCTGTTCTGGCCGTTGATCGCGAAGCTGATCGGAATGGCGCGGGGTCGGCCCGCGCAGCCGGTCGCCGCCGGCGAGTAGACGCGGGCCGGCCAGCCTGCGGAAAATTGAAAAAGCGCGCCTTCGGGCGCGCTTTTGCATTTATGTGATCACAGGTTGTCCCGGAAAAATTGCAGGTTTTGCGTGCCTCTGAGTTTATGACCAATTTATGCGTCATTCCTCTACCGCTGCATTAAGAGAGCGTTAAGCCCGGCCTGAAGACCGGGTTTATCCAACTTATGCAGCTCCTGAGGAGGCGATTGATGACTTTCGTAGCGGGATCGACGAGCGCGGCGCGCGCGTCGGAGGGTACGCGGTGGGGTCAGCTGATATTCGGCATCATCTGCATGGTGATGATTGCGAACCTGCAATACGGCTGGACGCTCTTCGTTAATCCGATCGATCAGAAATACCACTGGGGCAGGGCGGCCATCCAGGTCGCCTTCACCATCTTCGTCCTGACCGAGACGTGGCTGGTGCCGATCGAGGGCTACCTCATCGACAAGTTCGGCCCGAAGGTGATGGTCTGCGGCTCGGGTGTGCTGGTCGCGATCGCCTGGGTGATGAATTCGATGGCGAGCTCGCTGACGATGCTCTACGTCGCGGCCGCGATCGGCGGCATCGGCGCCGGCGTCATCTACGGCGCCTCGGTCGGCAATGCGCTGAAGTGGTTCCCGGATCGCCGCGGCCTCGCTGCCGGCCTGACCGCCGCCGGCTTTGGCGCCGGCTCGGCGCTCACCGTCATCCCGATCGCCAACATGATCCAGTCGAGCGGCTATGAATCGGCGTTCCTGTGGTTCGGGCTCGGGCAGGGCATCGTTGTCGTCATCGTGTCGCTGTTGCTGCGCGCGCCGCAGCCCGGCGAGGTGCCGGCGCCGGCCGCGCCCGCCGTGCAGCAGACGCGCCGCGACTACGCGCCGCAGGAGGTGCTCAAGACGCCGGTGTTCTGGGTCATGTACCTGATGTTCGTGATGGTCGGCGCCGGCGGCCTGATGGCGACGGCGCAGCTCGCGCCGATCGCCAAGGACTTCAAGGTCGACGGCATCGCCGTGTCGATCCTCGGGCTGACCTTGCCGGCGCTCACCTTCGCGCTGTCGATCGACCGCGTCTTGAACGGCGTGTGCCGGCCGTTCTTCGGTTGGGTGTCGGACAACATCGGCCGCGAGAACACGATGTTCGTCGCCTTCCTGCTCGAGGGCATCGGCATCTACGCCCTGTTCTATCTGGCTTCGAACCCGCTCTCCTTTGTGCTGCTGTCCGGCATGGTGTTCTTCGCCTGGGGCGAGATCTACTCGCTGTTCCCGGCGACCTGCACCGACATCTACGGGCGCAAGTTTGCGACCACGAACTACGGCCTGCTCTACACGGCCAAGGGCACGGCGTCGCTGCTGGTGCCGCTCGCCAACGTGCTGACCGCGGCGACCGGCAACTGGCACGCGGTCTTCCTGGTTGCCGCGGCGCTGAACATCGTCGCCGCGGTGATGGCGCTGGCGGTGCTCAAGCCGATGCGGATCAAGGCGATGGCCAAGGGCTGAACCCCGGCGGCCGCTGGTTCGAGAAGAGCCGCTCGTGCGGGTTCACGCACGGGCGGCTTTTGTTGTACACTTTATGCCAGCGTAATGCTGCGGCGCAATATCTGGTCCTAAACCTCTGTTGCGTCGCACCAATTCTGTCGGGAAATCCCCCGATCGGTGCAATCTTCATTGCACCCATCCTAACCTCTGGCATATTGTATACCAGCATGACTGACCACGAGACTTCTTCCCGCAGCCGCGGCTCGTCGACCATTGGCTCGGCCGAATCCGCGTCTTCCGGGTCGCACCCTGCGCTCGAGCCGTTCGAGACGGGGGTCAGCTTCAAGCACAAGGCCTACGTCGCCCTGAAGAACGCGATTGTCTCCATGGACGTGTACCACAGCCGCGAGGAGATCCGCCTCGACGAGCGCAAGCTGGCGCAGGATTTCGGCATCAGCCGCACGCCGGTGCGCGAGGCCATGGCGCAGCTCGAGAGCGAAGGCTTCGTCCGCTCGGTGCCGCGGCGCGGTATCTACGTGGTGCGCAAGACCAAGCGCGAGGTGATCGAAATGATCACCGCCTGGGCGGCGCTGGAGAGTATGGCGGCGCGGCTGACGACGCAGCACGCGACCGACGAGGAGATCGCGGGCCTGCGCAAGATGTTCGCGGCCTTCGTCGACGGCAAGCTGCGCGCGCATCTCGACGAATACTCCGACACCAACATCGAATTCCACCAGAGCATCATCAAGCTCAGCAAGAACCAGGTGCTGATCGACCTGGCTGCCAACCTGTTCACGCACATGCGCATGATCCGCCGCACGACGATCGGCGAGAAGGACCGCGCCGACCGTTCGATCAAGGATCACATGGCGATCATCGAGGCGATCGAGGCGCGCGCCACCGACCGCGCCGAGGATTTGGTCCGTGACCACGCGCTCGGCCTCGCCGACCATGTGTCGCGCTTTGCCGATTATCTGGACTGACCGGATGCCGCACTTTTTCATCAAGCTGATCGCGCCGCGGCCGACATTCGCGCTGGACATGAACGAGGCCGAGCGCGCGCTGATGAACGAGCATCTGCAATACTGGAAAGGCCGCCTCGACAGGGGCGAAGTCGTGGTCTTCGGCCCGGTCATGGACCCGGCCGGCCCCTATGGCATGGGCGTCATCGAGGCGGACGGCGAGCCGCAGGCCCGCGCCTTCGCCGACGGCGACCCGGTGGCCCGGTCCGGCCTGGGCTTCAGAATTGAGATCCATCCGATGCGCGCGGTCACGCGTGCATCCGTACATTGAATTTGTGGAGGAGTGCCCCCATGAGTGATGCAGCGTTGAAGACGAAACCGGAAGCCGCCGCGGACGAGCAGAACCTGACCGACGGGTTCAATCTCATCATCGACGCGCTCAAGCTCAACGGCCTCGACACCATCTACGGGGTGCCGGGCATTCCGATCACCGACTTTGGGCGCATGGCGCAGGCCGCCGGCATCCGGGTCCTGTCCTTCCGTCATGAACAGAACGCCGGCTACGCCGCCTCGATCGCCGGCTGGCTGACCAAGAAGCCCGGCATCTGTCTCACCGTCTCGGCGCCCGGCTTCCTCAACGGCCTGACCGCGCTGGCGCACGCCACCACCAACTGCTTCCCGATGATCCTGATCTCCGGCTCGTCCGAGCGCGAGATCGTCGATCTTCAGCAGGGCGACTACGAGGAGATGGACCAACTCGCTATCGCCAAGCCGCTGTGCAAGGCGGCCTATCGTGTCCTGCATGCGCAGGACATCGGCATCGGTATCGCGCGCGCCATCCGCGCCGCGGTCTCCGGCCGTCCGGGCGGCGTCTATCTCGACCTGCCGGCCAAGCTGTTCGGTCAGGTCATGGATGCCGAGGCGGGCAAGAAATCGCTGGTCAAGGTGATCGACGCCGCGCCGGCGCAGATCCCGGCGCCCGCGGCAGTCTCTCGCGCGCTCGACGTGCTCAAGAGCGCCAAGCGCCCGCTGATCATTCTCGGCAAGGGCGCGGCCTACGCGCAGGCCGACGACGCGATCCGCGACCTCGTCGAAAAGAGCGGCGCGCCGTTCCTGCCGATGAGCATGGGCAAGGGCCTGCTGCCGGACACGCATCCGCAATGCGCGGGCGCGGCGCGCTCGACTGTGCTGAAGGACTCCGACGTCGTCCTGCTGATCGGCGCCCGCCTCAACTGGCTGCTGTCGCACGGCAAGGGCAAGGCTTGGGGCGAGCCGCATTCGAAGAAATTTATCCAGGTCGACATCGAGCCGAAGGAGATGGACTCGAACGTGGAGATCGTCGCGCCGCTGGTCGGCGACGTCGGCTCCTGCGTCGACGCGCTGCTCAAGGGCATGGGCGGCAGCTTCCCGAAGGCTCCGGCCGACTGGATGGCCGCGGTCGCCAAGAAACGCGAAGAGAACGTCGCCAAGATGGCGCCGCGTCTCATGAACAACAACTCGCCGATGGACTACCACGGCGCGCTCGGCGTGCTGCGCACGGTGATCAAGGAGCGCCCGGACGCGATCCTCGTCAACGAGGGCGCCAACGCGCTCGACCTCACCCGCGGCATCATCGACATGTACAAGCCGCGCAAGCGCATCGATGTCGGCACCTGGGGCATCATGGGCATCGGCATGGGCTACGCCATCGCCGCGGCCATCGAGACCGGAAAGCCGGTGCTGGCGATCGAGGGCGACTCGGCCTTCGGTTTCTCCGGCATGGAGATCGAGACGATCTGCCGCTACAAGCTGCCGGTCTGTGTCGTCATCTTCAACAACGACGGCATCTACCGCGGCACCGACGTCAACCCGCTCGGCACCGATCCGGCGCCGACCATGTTCGTCAAGGGCGCCCGCTACGACAAGATGATCGAAGCCTTCGGCGGTGTCGGCGTCAACGCCACCTCGCCGGACGAGCTGCGCCAGGCTGTCAATGCGGCCATGGATTCCGGCAAGCCGACGCTCATCAACGCTGTGATCGATCCGGCCGCCGGCAGCGAATCCGGCCGCATCGGCAACCTCAACCCGCAAAGCAAGCTGAAGAAGAAATGACGCGAAGCGTCATCCCGGATGCGGTGCAGCACGTGAGTGGTGCGCCGCTGGTCCGGGATCGCACGAAGGAATGAACTAACCCGGTCCCGGTTCTGCAGCGCATCACTCCGCTTCGCTCCGTGCTGCGCAGCGCCCGGGACACGAGACCTGAAATTGTGGAGGACCTGTAATGGCCAAGAAGAAATCGAAGAAGACCGTGAAGAAAGCCAAAATCGCGGCGCGGAAGCCGGTGCGCAAGACTGCGAAGGCCACCAAGGCCGTGAAGAGGCCCGCCGCCGCCAAGAAGAGCAACGGCCTGCCGAAGCCCTCGTCAAAGCCGTTCGGCCTGGATGGCAAGGCGCTGCAGGGCGTGCGCATCCTCGACTTCACGCACGTGCAGTCGGGCCCGACCTGCACGCAGTTGCTCGCCTGGTTCGGCGCTGACGTCATCAAGGTCGAGCGCCCCGGCATCGGCGACATCACGCGCGGCCAGTTGCGCGACGTGCCGAACGCCGACTCGCTCTACTTCACGATGCTCAACCACAACAAGCGCTCGATCACGATCGATTCGAAGCATCCGCAGGGCAAGCGCGTGCTCGACGAGCTGATCAAGAGCTGCGACGTGCTGGTCGAGAATTTCGCGCCCGGCGCGCTCGATCGCATGGGCCTGACCTGGGATCACATCCACAAGACCAACCCGCGCATGATCGTCGCCTCGGTCAAGGGCTTCGGCCCGGGCCCGTACGAGGACTGCAAGGTCTACGAGAACGTCGCCCAGTGCACCGGCGGCTCGGCCTCCACAACCGGCTTTCGTGACGGCCCGCCGCTCGTCACCGGCGCGCAGATCGGCGACAGCGGCACCGGCCTGCATCTCGCGCTGGGCATCGTCACCGCGCTGTTCCAGCGCACGCGCACCGGCCGCGGCCAGAAGGTGCTCTGCGCCATGCAGGACGGCGTGCTCAATCTCGCGCGCGTGAAGCTGCGCGACCAGCAGCGCCTCAAGCACGGCCCGCTGACCGAGTACAGCCAGTACGGCGAGGGCATCCCGTTCGGCGACGCGACGCCGCGCGCCGGCAACGATTCCGGCGGCGGCCAGCCCGGCCGTATCCTGATGTGCAAGGGCGCGCCTGACGATCCGAACGCCTACATCTATTTCATCACCCAGGCCCCGGTCTGGGAGGCGATCTGCGACGTAATCGGCGAGCCGGGCTGGAAGACCGATCCGGAATACGCCACGCCGAAGGCGCGCCTGCCGAAGCTCAATCAGATTTTCGGCCGTATCGAGCAGTGGACCATGACCAAGAACAAGTTCGAGGCCATGGAAATCCTCAACAAGTACGACATCCCCTGCGGCCCGATCCTGTCGATGAAGGAGCTCGCGGAGGACCAGTCGCTGCGCAAGACCGGGACGGTGGTCGAGGTCGAGCACCCGACCCGCGGCAAGTACCTCTCGGTCGGCAATCCGATCAAGCTGTCCGACTCGGTCACCGAGGTGAAGCGCTCGCCGCTGCTCGGCGAGCACACCGACGAGATCCTGTCCGACGTGCTCAAGCTCTCGGCCAAGACCATCGCCGAGATCAAGGCTTCCGGCGCGCTCAGCGCTCCGGAGAAGAAAGACAAGGCGGCATAGTCTTGTCATGGCCGGGCTCGTCCCGGCCATCTCGCTTAGGCAGGCAATGCCTCTGGAATCGGGATCGCCGGGACAAGCCCGGCGATGACAAAGAATAACGGGAGAGATCGATGCGTATCGTAGTCCACGGCCAGCAGGCGTTCGGCAAGGCCGTGCTGGAAGCGCTGTTGAAGCGCGGCGAGAACGTGATCGCCGTCTTCGTCGCGCCGGAGAAGCCCGGCGCCAAGGCCGACCCGCTGAAGGAAGCGGCGCTCGCCGCCGGCCTGCCGGTGCACCAGCCGTCGTCCTACAAGGACCCGAAGGTGTGGGAAGAATTCAAGGCGATGAAGCCGGACCTGCAGGTCATGGCCTTCGTCACCTTGTTCGTGCCCGAGGAGTTCCTCAATATCCCGACGCACGGCTCGATCCAGTATCACCCGTCGCTGCTGCCGGCCTATCGCGGCGCGTCCGCGATCAACTGGCCGATCATCAAGGGCGAGACGGAAACGGGCCTGTCGATCTTCTGGCCGGACAATGGGCTGGATACCGGCGACATCCTCATCCAGAAGAAGACGCCGATTTCGGGCACCGACACGCTCGGCACCGTGTATTTCGACCGCCTGTTTCCGATGGGCGTCGACGCGATGATGGAGTCCGTCGACCTGGTGAAGGCCGGCAAGGCGCCGCGCGTCAAGCAGGACGAATCCAAGGCCACCTATGAAGGCCTGTGCCGCGACGGCAACGCCCACATCGACTGGGGCAAGCCGTGGGAGCAGATCGACCGCCTGATCCGCGGCTGCAATCCGGCGCCCGGTGCCTGGACGATGCTCAACGGCGCCAAGCTGAAGATCTTCGATGCCAAGCCCATCCCGGCGCGCGATCCGAAAGGCATTGCCGGCAAGCTCGGCGAGGTCGCCGTGGTCGAAGCCGACGGCTTCACCGTGGTCTGCGCCGACGGCCGCTTCAAGGTCACGCGCGTGCAGCCGGCCGACGGCAAGAAGATCGACGCCGGCGAGTGGGCGAAGTCCGCCAACCTCGCCAAAGGCGCGATCCTGTCCTGACACGACCTCGTGCCCGGCCCTGCGCCGGGCATTTTCGACTTTCCCGAAATGCCGGTTCACCTCTCAATTTGATTGGATAAGCCCATGCCCGCCTCGCAACACCAGAATCCCAAGTCCGACATCGAGATTTCCCAGACCGCCAAGAAGCGCCCGATCCTTGACGTCGCCAAGGAGAAGCTCGGCGTCGCGCCCGAGAACCTCGATCCGTACGGCCACTACAAGGCCAAGGTGTCGATGGACTTCATCAAGACCTTGCAGTCGAAGCCCGACGGCAAGCTGATCCTCGTCACCGCGATCTCGCCGACGCCGGCGGGCGAAGGCAAGACCACGACGACGGTCGGCCTCACCGACGCGCTCAACCATATCGGCAAGAAGGCGATGTGCGCGCTGCGCGAGCCGTCGCTCGGGCCGTCGTTCGGCATGAAGGGCGGCGCTGCGGGCGGCGGCTACGCCCAGGTCGTGCCGATGGAGGACATCAACCTCCACTTTACCGGCGACTTCCACGCCATCACCTCGGCGCACAACCTGCTCTCGGCGCTGATCGACAACCACATCTACTGGGGCAACGCGCTCGGCATCGACAGCCGCCGCGTCGTCTGGCGCCGCGTCATGGACATGAACGACCGCGCGCTGCGCGAGATCGTCTGCTCGCTCGGCGGCGTCGCCAACGGCTATCCGCGCGAGGCCGGCTTCGACATCACCGTCGCCTCAGAGGTCATGGCGATCTTCTGCCTCGCCAAGAACCTCGACGACCTGAAGGAGCGGCTCGGCAACATCATCGTGGCCTATACCCGCGACCGCAAGCCGGTCCGCGCCAAGGACCTCAACGCGCACGGCGCCATGACCGCGCTCCTGAAGGAGGCGCTGGCGCCGAACCTGGTGCAGACGCTCGAGGGCACGCCGGCCTTCATCCACGGCGGCCCCTTCGCCAACATCGCGCACGGCTGCAACTCGGTGGTCGCCACCACGACGGCGCTCAAGCTCGCCGACTACGTCGTCACCGAGGCCGGCTTCGGCGCCGATCTCGGCATGGAGAAGTTCCTCGACATCAAGTGCCGCAAGGCGGGGCTAAAGCCTTCCTGCGTGGTCGTCGTGGCGACCATCCGCGCGCTGAAGATGCACGGCGGCGTCAAGAAGGAAGACCTCAAGAAGGAGGACCTGAAGGCGCTCGAGGCCGGCATGGCCAATTTGCAGCGGCACATCGAGAACGTGAAGAAGTTCGGCCTGCCGGCGGTGGTCTCGATCAACCGCTTCTCGGCCGACACCGAGGCCGAGGTCGCGCTGGTCAAGGAGAAGTGCAAGGCGCTCGGCGTCGAGGCGCTGATGGCCGACCACTGGGCGATGGGCGGCGCGGGTGCGGCGGACGTCGCCAAGGCCGTCGTCAAGATCTGCGACGAGGGCAAGGCGAACCTGAAGTTCCTCTACTCCGACGAGACGCCGCTCTTCGACAAGGTGCGCACTATCGCCAAGGAGCTCTACCGCGCCGACGACGCCACCGCCGACAAGTCGGTCAAGGATCAGCTCAAAACCTGGGAGGAGATGGGCTTCGGCAAGTTGCCGGTCTGCATCGCCAAGACGCAGTACTCCTTCTCCACCAATCCGGACGCCAAGGGCGCGCCCACGGGCTTCTCGATTCCCGTGCGCGAGGTGCGGCTCTCCGCCGGCGCCGAGTTCGTGGTCGCGATCTGCGGTGAGATCATGACCATGCCGGGCCTGCCGAAGACGCCCTCGGCCGACAACATCGACGTCAAGGACGGCAAGATCGTCGGCCTGTTCTAGGCGCGGCGGACAAGGCGAATGACGGAGGCCCGCCGCGAGGCGGGCCTCTTCGTTTTTGGGTTACCGGATCGCTAAAATTTTCCGCAGCTTGCGGGTTCCATCATGAACGGCGTCTTTGCATCTCTCCGGTAGAAAGGAGGTATTGGATTTCAACCGTAAGCACTGGTTCTGGCCCATGTCCGAAGCCGCTCACGCCCGCGATATTGCCCCCGCCGCCGTTCCCTCCCTCATCGACGAACTCAACGATGCCGTCGCCGCCGGCGACGTGAAACGGCGCCTGCGCATCATGCTGCGCATCGCCGACCTGTTCGCGGCCGGCGCGCGCAGCTATTCCGGCGAGCAGATCGCGTTGTTCGACGACGTGCTCCAGGAGCTCACGGCCGACATCGAGGTCGGCGCGCGCGCCGAGCTCGCGCATCGCCTGGCCCATATCGACGGCGCGCCGCCGCGCGTCGTCCGCTCGCTCGCATTCGACGACGCGATCGAGGTGGCCGGCCCGGTATTGACGCATTCCGAGCAACTGACCGACGCCGATCTCGTCGAGAACGCCAGCACCAAGAGCCAGGCGCATCTCCTGTCCATCGCCCAGCGCCTGAAGCTGAGCGAGGCCGTCACCGATGTCCTGGTCGAGCGCGGCGACCGCCGCGTCGTCAACAAGGTCGCGCGCAATCGCGGCGCCCGGTTCTCGCTCGCCGGTTACGAGAAGCTTACCGTGCGGGCCCGCCGCGACTCGCGCCTGACCATGGCGCTCGGCCGCCGCAGCGACCTGCCGCGCCAGTGCTTCATCAAGCTGCTCGAGGCCGCCTCCGCGTCGGTGCGCGCCAAGCTCGAGGCCGAGCATCCGCAGGCGTGCGACGCCATTCGCGACACCGTGGACGACATCGCCACCATCATGCAGCGCGAGGCGCGCACCGGCTCCGAGGCGCATGCCGCAGCTGCGCGCGACGCCAAGAGCCGGTTCCGCGTCGCCGGCGCCAGCGAAGCCAGCGTGCACGCTCCGGCGCGGGCGCAGGAATTCGAGAAGACGGTGGTGGCGCTTGCGCGCCTCGGCCGCTTCCCGGTCGATCTCGTCGAGCGCGCGTTGCTCGACGAAGGCGAAGACATGGTGCTCCTGTTCGCCAAGGCGGCCGGCTGCTCGTGGACCACGACGCGTGAGCTGCTGACCATGTACGCGGCGAACCGCAAGCTCTCGGCCGACGACCTGACGCGCAGCTTCGACCGCTTCAGCAGCCTGAGCCGCAAGACCGCGCAGAGCATCGTCGCCTTCCAGGCGCACGGCGGCAGGCGCGACGGCGCCGACGCTGCGGAAGCCGACGTGGCGCTGCTGGCGCTCGCCGGCGATCCCGCCGAGGCCCGCGGCGCGCAGAGCTAGAGTCCCGGCTTTATTCCCCTGCGATCGTGCGCCGGGTCGACACCGCCGGCGCCGGGCGTATCATCACGGTCGCGATCGGGCGCGCGCAGGAGCGTGAGGCCCGCGCGCGGGGAGGCGCGGGATGGCGGCATTCGTTCTGGTGCACGGCGCCTGGTGCGGCGGCTGGTGCTACGGCAAGGTCGCGGCGCTGTTGCGCGCGCGAGGGCACACGGTGTTCACGCCGACATTGACCGGCCAGGGCGAGCGCTCGCATCTTCTGTCGGCTGGCGTCAATCTGACCACGCACATCAATGACGTGATCGGCGTCTTCGACAATGAAGAGCTCGAGGGCGTCGTGCTCGCCGGCCACTCCTACGGCGGCATGGTGGTGACCGCCGCCGCCGACCGCATGGCAAGCCGCGTTGCCGCGCTGGTCTATCTCGACGCCTTCCTGCCGGAGAGCGGGCAGTCGCTGTTCGACATCAACATCCCGGCCAACACGCAGCGCTTCGTCACCAATGCCGGCAATTGCGGCGGCATCGCCGTGCCGGCGCCGTCGGCCGCGTATTTCAACGTCAATGCCGCCGACGCGGCCCGCGTCGATCGCCTGGCAACGCCGTTCCCGCTGGCGGCTATGGCGGAGCGGCTGACGCTCACCGGCGCGCACAAGGCGGTGCGCCGCCATGTCTACGTGCACGGCACGGTGCTGCCGCGCGAGAGCCCGTTCAAGCCGTTCTACGAACGCGTCAAGGACGACCCCGCCTGGACCGCGCACGCGCTCGCCTGCGGCCATCACGTGATGCTCGATATGCCGGAGAAGACGGCCGAGATACTGAACGCTGCGGCAGCCTAGGCCGAAAGCCGCACCGTGCAAAAGAAAACGCCGCCCCCGTCGCCGGGAGCGGCGTCTTTGCGGTTTTACGCGATCAGTGGAACAGCTTCATCGCGTTGATCAGCGTCTGGATCACGCCCCAGGTGAGCGGGATGCCGACGAAGCCCCAGGCCAGCACGAGCTGGAGGGTGGTGGTCTCTTCGGTGTCGATGGACGACATGGTTCTTTCCTCCCTTTAGGCCTTGGCGCCGACGGCTTCCTTGCCACGCGCGTCGTTCGCGGCCATATGCCAGCGCGCGTCGACCGCCTTGACGAGGAAGTTGCAGATGAAGCCGATCACGAGCAGGCCGGCCATGATGTACATGGTGTTGTTGTAGGCCTGCGCTTTCGGCACACCGTGCGTGATGTTGTACTCGCGCAGGTAGTTGACGATCACCGGGCCGAAGATGCCGGCCATCGACCAGGCCGTCAGCAACAGTCCGTGGATCGCGCCGACGTAGCGCGTGCCGTACATGTCGCGCAGATAGGCCGGCACCGTCGAGAAGCCGCCGCCATACATCGAGATGATGATCAGGAAGCAGATCACGAAGCCGACGACGCTGCCGATCGCGCCGGTGTGCGGTACCGTGCAATACAGCAGGAAACCGAGCACCATGAACACGAAGTACGTGTTCTTGCGGCCGATATAGTCCGACGTGGAGGCCCAGAAGAAGCGGCCGCCCATGTTGAACAGGCTCATCAGGCCGACGAAGCCGGCGGCCGCGACGGGCGTGATGTGGCCGGGGAACATCTCCTGGCTCATGGCGGAGGCCTGGCCGAGCACGCCGATGCCGGCGGTCACGTTCAGGCACAGCACCCACCAGATCAGCCAGAACTGCGGCGTCTTCAGCGCGTCATAGACGAAGACGTCGTTGTTGGTGATGAGCTTCGTCGCGGCGACCGGCGGCGTGTAGCCCGCGGGCTTCCAGCCGGGCGCCGGCACGCGGACGATCACCGAGCCGACGATCATGAAGAAGAAGTAGACGATGCCGAGGACGATGAAGGTCTCGGCGACGCCCACGTGCGTCGCGGTGTTGAACTTGCTCATCAGCCACACCGACAGCGGCGCGGCGATGAAGGCGCCGCCGCCGAAGCCCATGATGGCCATGCCGGTCGCCATGCCCGGACGGTCGGGGAACCACTTGATGAGCGTCGAGACCGGCGAGATGTAGCCGATGCCGAGCGCGCAGCCGCCGATGACGCCGTAGCCGATGTAGATCAGCCACAGGGCGTGAAGGTAGACGCCGACGGCGGAGAGGAAGAAGCCGCCGGCCCAGCACAGGGCCGCGGTGAACATCGCGCGGCGCGGGCCGCCTTCCTCGACCCAGCGGCCGAACACGGCCGAGGACACGCCGAGGAAGAAGATCGCGATGGAGAAGATCCAGCCGAGCTGGGTCAGCTTCCAGTCGCCCGCCCCCGACTGAGAGACGCCGAGCAACTTGGTCATGGGCAGATTGAATACGCTGAAGGCGTAGGCTTGACCGATGCATAGATGCACGCAGAGCGCGGCCGGCGGCACCATCCACCGGCTGTAGCCCGGTTTTGCAATCGTATGACTGCGATCGAGAAATGAGAGCAAGCTCATTGCGCAGTTCTCCCCTGGGTCTATGGATGCGCCGTTTGCGGTGCATCGCTGCTTTTTGGTCAGACAGCGGAGCCTGCGATTTCCGCGCCCCCACACGTCTCCAATTTGGAGACTGAGGATGGCGCACCTTTGAATCAACAAAGTAATTCCTATGAACGAATAGAAATTATCGATGCTGCAATTGCGAATAACTATGACGCCGGCCGGTGCCTGAGTGGGACGGCCAGAACAATATACCGCAGAATCAAATACATCGTATCGCGATATACGTCTAAAGACTGATATCGGACACTCACCGGTGGGCCGCGCAGACCGGTTCCCGTGTGGGCAGCTTATCCCTAGTTCTTTTGGCTAATCCTCCAGCAGGGGTGCGACCCGGCGCGCCTCGGCGACCAGCGCCGACACCAGCGGCGTCATCGGCTCGCGCAGCGGGATGACGAGGCCGATGGTCTGGCTCGCCTCCTGGCCGACGATCGGGATGGCGCGCAGCTTGTTGGTCTCGGTCAGCCCGAGCGAGGCGGCCAGCCGCGCCGGCATGATGCTGGCCCAGCGCCCGGTACGCACATGGGAATAGAGCAGGATCATCGAATCGGATTCGAGCGTGATGTTCGGCTCGGCGCCGGTCTCGCGCAGCAACCGCTCGATGATGCGTCGGTTCTGCATGTCCGGGGTCAGCAGACAGAGCGGCACCTGAGCGACCTCGGCCCAGGTCACTTCGTCGCGGTCGGCCAGCGGCGCGTCGTCGGCGACCAGCAGCCGGTAGCGCTCGCGATAGAAGGGGATGGCGTTGACGCGGCCGAGAGGCTCGTTGTCGAGGTAGGTCAGCCCGGCGTCGATCTCGAGGTTCTCGATCTCGTTCAGGATCTCGGTCGAGGTGCGCGAAAAAACCGTGAACTGGACGGCCGGATGACGTGCCCGATAGGGTGACGTGAGCGTTTCCACCATGGCTAGCGCGGTGGGGATCACGGCGAGGCGCAGCCGCCCGGCGAGGCCGTGCTTGAGCGCGTGCACCTCCTGGCGCATGGCCTGGGCGTCGCCGACGATGCGCCGCGCCCAGTCGAGCACGCGCTCGCCCTCGGCGGTGAAGCCTTGGAACCTCGAGCCGCGGTTGACGAGGAGGACGCCGAAGGAGTCCTCCATCTGCTTCACGCCGGCCGATAAAGTTGGCTGGGTGACGCCGCAGGCTTCGGCGGCGCGGCCGAAGTGCTTTTCGCGTGCAAGTGCGAGGAGGAATTCGAGCTTATCGATCACAGGCGGTCTACATGCAGAAATATGTATGGATTCCGACACAGGCGCGAATGCCGATTTAAACGCGCTGAAGCGCGAGCATGCGCAGCCGGATTAATCTGGAATACCATAGCTGGTGGGCAATGGCGATAGAAAATCGCTATCACACGATTAGGCACGGCCCCTTGCTTAGAGCCGTTCGAACGCGTTTTTCTTCCGTTTACGGAGGTGTTTATGAGCGCGCCAGTGACGAATGTTGAAGCCCCGGATATCACGCGGAAAGGTCGGCGACGGCCGCCCCGCACCCCCAAGGGGCGTCAGATCGACCCGGCCGCGCTCGAGGACGTCCGCGCGCTCCTGACCGACCGGCCGCGCCGCCGCGACCTCCTGATCGAGCACCTCCACCTCATCCAGGATCACTACCATCACATCTCGGCCCCGCATCTCGCCGCGCTCGCCTTCGAAATGAAGATGGCGCTCTCGGAGGTCTACGAGGTCGCGACCTTCTATTCGCATTTCGACGTGGTGAAGGAAGGCGAGGAGGCGCCGCCGGCGATCACCGTGCGCGTCTGCGATTCAATCTCCTGCGCCATGGCCGGTGCCGAGGCGCTGATCGCGAAGCTGCCGAAGATCCTCGGCAAGGACGTGCGCGTGGTGCACGCACCATGCATGGGTGCGTGCGATCGCGCGCCCGTGGTCGCGGTCGGCCATATGCAGACCTTCAAGGCCAATCCGGAGAACGTCGCCGCGGCGGTCAAGGCCAATCCGCACCCGCACGCCTGGAAGCCGCAGGTCGATTTCGCCGCCTACCAGAAGGCCGGCGGCTACGCGCTGCTCAAGGACTGCCTTGCCGGCAAGCGCACGCCGGACGAGCTCATCAAGATCGTCAGCGACGGCGGCCTGCGCGGCCTTGGCGGCGCCGGCTTCCCCACCGGGCGCAAATGGTCGCTGGTGCGCGCGGAACCCGCACCGCGCCTGTTCGCGGTCAACGCCGACGAGGGCGAGCCGGGTACGTTCAAGGACCGCTACTATCTCGAGCGCGATCCGCACCGCTTCTTCGAGGGCGTGCTGATCGCCGCCTGGGTGGTCGAGGCGCACGATACCTACATCTATATCCGCGACGAATACCCCGAATTGCGGCTGATGCTCGCCGCCGAGATCAAGAAACTCGCCGACGCCGGGCTGACGCCGCACACGCGGTTGCACCTTCGCCGTGGCGCGGGCGCCTACATCTGCGGCGAAGAGTCGGCGATGATCGAATCGATCGAGGGTAAGCGCGGCCTGCCGCGGCACCGCCCGCCCTACGTCGCGCAGGTCGGCCTGTTCGGCCGCCCGACGCTCGAGCAGAACGTCGAGACGATGTACTGGATCCGCGACTTGATCGAGAAGGGCGCGGAATGGGCGACTTCTCAAGGCCGCCACGAGCGCAAGGGCTTCCGCAGCTTCTCGGTCTCGGGCCGCGTCAAGAATCCCGGCGTGAAACTCGCGCCGGCCGGCATCACCATGCGCGAGCTGATCGACGAGTTCTGCGGCGGCATGCAGGATGGCCACGCCTTCAAGGGCTTTCTGCCGGGCGGCCCGTCCGGAGGCATCCTGCCGGCCTTGATGGCCGACATCCCGCTCGATTTCGGAACTCTCGAGAAATACGGGAGCTTCGTTGGGTCGCACGCGGTTGTCATCCTGTCCGACAAGGACGACATGAAGGCCGTGGCGCTCAATCTTCTGAAGTTCTTCGAGGACGAGAGCTGCGGCCAGTGCACGCCGTGCCGCGTCGGCACCGAAAAGGCCGTGAAGCTGATGCAGCGCGGGCCGTGGGACGTCGGCCTCCTGACCGAACTCGCGGCTTTGATGCGCGACGCCTCCATCTGCGGCCTCGGCCAGGCGGCGCCAAATCCGCTGATGAGCGTGCTCAAGTATTTCCCGGACGACCTGAAGACGCCGCTCGGGAAATGGTGACGGGAACGATCGAAAAGGACACGCTATGACCGACACGAAAAAGCCCGTCGGCTACGGACACGACAACAAGGGCGCCGCCCAAGGCGGCGCCGTCGGCAAAGGCAAGCCCGGAGTCGCGCACACCGCGCCGGCCGACAAGCCGTCGGGGCAGGGCGGCGCGCCGACCGGCAAGACCTTCTTCATCGACGACCGCGAGGTCGAGATCCGGGAGGGCGAGTCGATCTTCAACGCCGCGCGCCGTCTCGACATCGAGCTGCCGAACCTCTGCTACCTGCCGCAGCCCGGCTACCGCGCCGACGGCAACTGCCGCGTCTGCATGGTCGAGATCGAGGGCGAGCGCGTGCTCGCCGCGAGTTGTATCCGCCAGCCCGCGCCCGGCATGAAGGTCAAGACGCAGACCGACCGCGCCAAGACCGCGCGCAAGATGGTGGCCGAGCTTCTGCTCACCGACCAGCCGGCGATCGAGGTCGCGCACGACCCGAAGTCCGCGTTCTGGGCCACCGCCAAGCGCCAGGACGTGTCCGACGGCCGCTTCCCGAAGCGCGAGCGCGAGATCGTGCCGCAGGCCGACGCCTCGCACCCGGCGATGCGCGTCAATCTCGACGCCTGCATCCAGTGCAATCTCTGCGTCCGCGCCTGCCGCGAAGTGCAGGTCAACGACGTCATCGGCATGGCCGGCCGCGGCCACACCGAGAAGATCGTGTTCGACTTCGACGACCCGATGGGCCAGTCGACCTGCGTCGCCTGCGGTGAATGCGTGCAGGCCTGCCCGACCGGCGCGCTGATGCCGGCGACATTGCTCAACGACAACCAGGTGCGCGACAAGTTCCCCGACCGCGAGGTGCACTCGGTGTGCCCGTATTGCGGCGTCGGCTGCCAGCTCACCTACCAGATCAAGGACGACAAGCTCATTTCCGTCACCGGCCGCAACGGCCCGGCGAACGAGAACCGCCTCTGCGTCAAGGGCCGCTTCGGCTTCGACTACGTGCACAATCCGCAGCGCCTGACCAAGCCGATGATCCGCAAGGAAGGCGTGCCGAAGGTGCCGCACGAGTTCATCGACCCGATGAATCCGTGGACGCATTTCCGCGAGGCGACCTGGGACGAGGCGCTCGAGAAGGCGGCGTCCGGCCTCAAGACCATCCGCGACCGCGACGGCTCGAACGCGCTCGCCGGCTTCGGCTCGGCCAAGTGCTCGAACGAGGAGGCCTATCTCTTCCAGAAACTGGTGCGCGCTGGCTTCGGCACCAACAATGTCGACCACTGCACGCGCCTCTGCCACGCCTCGTCGGTGGCGGCGCTGCTCGAAGGCGTCGGCTCCGGCGCTGTGTCGGCCTCGTTCAACGAGTGCAAGAACTCCGACGTCATCATCGTTATCGGCGCCAACCCGACCGAGAACCATCCGGTCGCCGCGACCTTCTTCAAGCAGGCGGCCAAGCGCGGCTCCAAGCTCGTCGTCATGGATCCGCGCGGGCAGGCGCTCAAGCGTCACGCCTGGCGCATGATGCAGTTCAGGAACGGCGCCGACGTGGCCATGCTCAACGCCATGCTCAACGTCATCGTCGAAGAGAAGCTCTACGACCAGCAGTACATCCAGACCTATGTCGAGGGCTTCCCGCAGTTCGCCGAGAGCATCAAGGAGTTCACGCCTGAGGAGATGGCGCCGATCTGCGGCATCGAGGCGGACACCTTGCGCGAAGTCGCGCGCACCTACGCGCGCGCGCATTCGGCGATCATCTTCTGGGGCATGGGCGTGTCGCAGCACACGCACGGCACCGACAATGCGCGCTGCCTGATCGCGCTGGCGCTGATCACCGGCCAGATCGGCCG
>Ga0134125_10001258_pt1 | contig 31315 bp, 37 predicted proteins | sample KB31751_FD_96464 | JGI IMG/M metagenome (GOLD analysis project Ga0134125, IMG submission 96464) | Terrestrial soil microbial communities with excess Nitrogen fertilizer from Kellogg Biological Station, Michigan, USA - KB3-175-1 | ecosystem: Environmental > Terrestrial > Soil > Unclassified ... | reverse complement strand
TCGGTCACATCGAAGGCCTGGGCCAGCACCCGCACGCCGTGTTGCTTGCGCAGGGCATCGGCGGTGGCCTGGAGCCGCTCCGGCTGCCGGGCGCAGAGCGCCAGATGCGCGCCTTCGGCCGCCAATCCCTCGGCCACCGCCCGCCCCAGCCCGGTGCTGGCGGCGGCCACGATAGCCACCCGGTCTTTCAGTCCCATGTTCATGTGTGTTTCTCCTCGTAGGCGCCGATCTCGGCCGCGTGCCGCAGGGTGAGCGCGATGTCGTCCCAGCCCTCGAGCAGACATTGCTTGCGGAAGGCATCCATGTCGAACCGTATCGGCTCGCCCGCGCCGGTGACGGTCTGCGACGGCAGGTCCACCGTCAGCCACTCGGCGCTCATCAGCTTATGGACCGCCGCCGGCGGCAGCCGCACCGGCAGCAGTCCGTTCTTGCAGCAGTTGTTGTAGAAGATGTCGCCGAACGAAGGCGCGATCACCGAACGGATGCCGTAGTCGAGTAGCGCCCAGGCGGCGTGCTCGCGCGAGCTGCCGCAGCCGAAGTTCTCCCCGGCGACGAGGATCTGCGCCCCCTGCGCATCGGGACGGTTGAGCACGAAGCCGGGGTCGGTACGCCAGTTGAAGAACAGGCCCCGGCCCAGCCCCGCCCGCCCCACCGTCTTCAGAAACTGTTTGGGGATGATCTGATCGGTGTCCACATGGGCGCGGTCGAGCGCCATCACGCGGCTGGAAAGCCTGGTAAACGGCCTCATGCCCACTCCCTCACGTCCACAAAGTGACCGGCGCAGGCGGCCGCGGCCGCCATCTCCGGGCTGACCAGATGGGTGCGTCCGCCGGCTCCCTGCCGGCCCTCGAAGTTGCGGTTGCTGGTCGAGGCGCAGCGCTCGCCGGGCTGCAGGATATCGGGGTTCATGCCCAGGCACATGCTGCACCCCGGCTGCCGCCATTCGAAGCCGGCTTCGCGGAAGATGCGGTCCAGCCCGCGCTCCTCCGCCGCCCGCCGCACCGCCTGCGAACCCGGCACCACCATGGCCCGCACCCCCGCCGCCACCCGCTTGCCGCGCGCGATGGCCGCCGCCCGCTCCAGATCCTCCAGCCGCGCGTTGGTGCAGGAGCCGATGAACACCCGCTGCACGGCAATGTCGCGGATCGCCATGCCCGGCCGCAGGTCCATGTACGCCAGCGCCTGCTCCGCCGCCTGCCGCCGCGAAGTGTCATCCATGGCCGCCGGATTGGGCACCGCGCCGCTCACCGGCGCCACCATCCCCGGGCTGGTCCCCCAGGTCACCTGCGGCTCGATGGCCGCCGCCTCGAACCGCAGCTCGCGGTCGAAGTTCGCCCCCGCATCGCCCGCCAGGCTGAGCCAGTCGGCGGCCGCCCGCTCGAAGGCTTCGCCCTGGGGCGCGTAGCGCCGCCCGCGCAGGTAGTTCACCGTGGTGGCATCGGGGGCGATCATCCCCGCCCGCGCCCCCGCCTCGATGGACATGTTGCACACCGTCATCCGCTCTTCCATGCTCAGCCCGCGGATGGCGCTGCCGGCGTACTCGATCACGTGCCCGGTGGCGCCGTCGGTGCCGATGTCCCCGATCACATGCAGGATCAGGTCCTTGGCCGTCGCCCCCGGCGGCAGCGCGCCCTCGACCGCGATGCGCAGCGTGCGCGGACGGCTCTGCCACAAACATTGCGTGGCGAAGACATGCTCGACCTCACTGGTGCCGATGCCGAAGGCCAGCGCCCCGAAGGCGCCGTGGGTCGAGGTATGGCTGTCGCCGCAGACGATGGTCATCCCCGGCTGCGTCAGCCCCAGCTCGGGCGCGATGACGTGCACAATGCCCTGCTCCGGGCTGTCGAGGTCGAACAACGGCACCCCGAATTCGCGGCAGTTCTTCGCCAGCGCCGCCAATTGCGCCTCCGCTTCGGCGTCCAGAATCTTAAATGGCCGCTCGTCGGTGGGCACATCGTGATCCATGGTGGCAAAGGTGCGGTCGGGCCGCCGCAGCTTGCGCTGCGCCGTCCTCAGGCCCTCGAAGGCCTGCGGCGAGGTGACCTCGTGCACCAGGTGCAGATCAATGTAGAGCAGCGCGGGCTGACCCGGCGGAGCGGTCACCACGTGCCGCTCCCAGACTTTTTCAAACAGCGTGCGCGGGGATGCGGGCATCCCTGTGATTTTCGCTCACTCGGCCCTCAATGCACCAGTGGCGCGAGAATCTGGCTCAAATAATCCGGCTTATGGTTGCGCACCAGGCGGGGCGCCATGGGTCCGCCGTGGTAGTCCACCAGGCAGGTCTTGTAATAATCGTCATTCACCACCAGCAACCGGATCGGTCCGGAGGCGTTCTTGCTGTTGACCACCGCGTCACCCATCAGCGCCCGGGTGTAGACGCGCCCGTTCACCCCCACCACCTTCATGCCGCTGACAATGCCCGCCTTGTATGCCGGACTACCGACGATGGAGTCCACCACATTGCCCTGGCCGTCGAGTTCCAAGCCGATCGAATACTCGAGGTCACCCGCGCCGCGCACCCCATCACCGTCCAGCACATAATTCCATCCGCTCGCCTCCAGGCCGCCGGTGGGTGGCAGGGGCGAGGTCGAGTTCAGCCGTTCATGGAAGTACGCCGCCCAGTCGTAGGGCTGCACCTGGTTGAGCGCGGCGACCAGTTGCTCGAAGGTGTAGGGCTTCAGCTCCGGGCCGCGGTTGGGGCCGCCATAAAAGAGGTGCAGGAAGTCTTCCATGGACCTGGAGCCGTGGCTCTGGTTGTGGATGATGGTCGCCACCTCCAGCCAGATCAGGTCGCCTTCATCGTAGTAGTCGGTATCGCGCCGCCAGTTGATCCAGTGCGGATCCCCGTTCTCGAACATCCCCGGCACCGATACCGAGGTGTCGAGCAGCGGCTTCCAGGTCCGCCCCGGCCGCCCCGGCCCCAGCTCCGCCGCGACACCCGCCATGAAGTCGCGGAAATCACCCGGCGTCCACATGCCGGCGCGGGTGGGAAAGACATGGCCGAGGTAATCGGTCAGGCCTTCATACACCCACAGCAGGTCGGTCTGCATGGGCGCTTCATAGGGCGGCGAAGCCAGATCGGCCGGCCGCCGGAATTTGCCGTTCCACGAGTGTACGAACTCATGCGAAAGCAGAAAGCCCACCTCGTTGCTCCCGTTGGGCTGCAGCATGATCCGCTCCGGCAGCCGGCTGTCGTCACTCTCGTGGTGTTCGAGGCCGAAGTGCGCCACATGATCGCTCAGCGTCAACAGGAAGTGATAATCGCGGTAGTGGCGCGCCCCGAAGGCCACGCCCGTCTCGGCCACCAGGTTCTTCATCCCCTCGATCAGTTGCGGTGGCACGGCCAGCGCCTCGGCGCTGTCGGCGGCGATGTCCCACTCGTGATGGATCGGCTCCCCCGGCGGCGTGATGTCGATCTTCTTCATGTACTCGCCGGCGATGACCGGCGAATCCACCAGCAGGTCGAGCGGCGCCGTCTTGAACTCCACCTCATTGCCGTTCCCCGCGGCCACCGGCAGCGCCGTGCCGTATTGCCAGTCGGGAGGCAGCAGCAATTTGGCATCCACCTGAATCTGCTCCGCCGGGATGCCGGCCGGATAAAGCAGGTCCTGGTTCCAGTTCACATCCACCAGCTTGGCGGTGGCGGAGCCGCCGGAGCTGTACTCACCCGCCACCGCTTCGAGATAGTCGAACGACACGTCGAGGGTGGAGACCCCCGGCGGGATGTCGAGGTGGAAGGTGAACACATCCAGCGTGTCGCGCGTCCAGGGAATCACTTTGCCCTTCGCGGTAAACTTAAGCCCGGTAAGGTTCCCGATGGGTCCGTCGGGCTCATGCTCGCCGGGTATCCATTTCGGGTACAGCAGCGTGAGCGGACCGGGCTTCACCGGCAGCGTCATATGGGTGTAGAGAACCTTGAGCGGCGCCTGCGAGGCGTCCACAGTAAGTTGGATGGGCGATTGCGCCCACGCCGTAAGACACCCCACCACAATGGCTGTGAGCAGCCCTGACCACCCGCGAAGATTCCTCATGCCGTGCTCCTTATCCCTCAACTCTTTCATGGTCTCATGAGCTCCACTACGCCCGCTATGGTGTTCGAGCCGCTCTGGCAGCACCTGCTTCCCGCCGCGGTACTGGCGGCGGCGGTGGTGGCGGCCTTTTTGGCCTGTATCTGGCTCCTGCAACGCTGGCTGCGCCGATGGGGACCGCGGCCGGAGTCCCGCCGCCTCGGCCGCACCCTGCTGACGGCGGTTGCCCTGCTCGTGGCGGGACTGATCCTGGCGCGGGGGGCCGAACGGAGTCTGCCGCCCATCACCTTCCGCGAGTTGAGCGATTGGGCCATGGGGCCGGGCCTGCACATACTGCTGATCTTTACCGGCGCATTTATCCTGGCCCGGATCACCGACTTTTTCATCGCCCATCTGCAGAGGGTGCTTGCCGCCCCGGAAATCGAACCACGCGACTGGGCCGAACGGCGTAAGCGGATTGAAACCGTGGGCCGTCTGCTGCGCGGCCTCGCTGCGCTGGTGATCATCGCCGTCGCCGGCATGATGGCGCTGCGCGAGGTCAACATCGACACCACCCCCATCCTGACGGGCGCGGGCGTGGTGGGCGTTTCGGTCGGCCTCGCCGGGCAGACCGTGGTGCGCGACATGATCGTCGGCATCTTCCTGATTCTGGAGAGTCAGATCCGGGTGGGCGACGTGGTCACCATCAACGGCAAGACAGGGCTGGTGGAGGCGCTGAAGCTGCGCATCATCGTGCTGCGCGGCGACGACGGCAGCGTCCACATTTTTCACAACAGCTCGGTCAACGAGTACACCAACCTCACCAAGGATTACTCCTGCGCCATCCTCGACCTGTCGCTGCCCTTCGAAGAGGATCTGGCGCGGGTGCAGACGGTGCTCGAAGGCATCGGCGCCGAGCTGGCCTCCGACCCCAACTTCCGCGCCAGTCTGCAAGGGCCGCTGGAAGTGCTCGGCGTGCAGAGCCTCAACGGCGCCGCGGTGGTGGTCCGTCTGCGCCAGCGCACCAGCCCCATGGAGCAGTGGGCCGTGGACCGCGAACTCCGCCGCCGCATCCAGTTGCGCTTCCAGCGCGAACGCATCGCGTTGGCTTAAGCGCGCCTACAGCGCCTTCATGCAGGCGGTGAACAATTGATCGAAGCCGGCGGCGGGATGCTTCTGCAGGGCGCGCTGCACCGCCTGCGCGGCCGGCGCCGGCGCGTAGCCGAGGTTGACCAGGGCGCTGAGCACATCTTCGCCCGCGCCGGTGATCGCCACCGCGGCCGCGGCGTCGGGCGATGCGGCGGGCAGTTTGTCGCGCAGTTCCATGACCAGCCGCTCGGCGGTCTTCTTGCCCACGCCCGGAATGGTCGTCAGCCGCGCCAGGTCGTTCGATTGCACCGCCCGCGCCAGATCCTCGGGCGCCAGCACCGAGAGGATGGCCAGACCCATCTTGGGGCCGACGCCATTGACCGCGATCAGGCGATCAAACAGTTCCCGCTCGGCGGCGGCGGCAAAACCAAAAAGCTGAATGGCGTCCTCGCGCACATGCGTATGCACAAAAACAGCGGCGGCGGCGCCGGGCGCCGGCAACTGCTGAAAAGTCCGCGTGGGGACCTGCAACTCGTACCCCACTCCATGCACTTCGAGCACCACGCGAGCCGGGTGCCGCTCCCTCACCACCCCGTTCAAATAGGCGATCATGCCTCCGTCCCTTCCACCAGCGCCAGCATATCTCCCGCGGGAACCAGGCCCTCGGCCGCGGCCAGCGCCTGAAAGCGCCGCAAGCCCTCGCGGTGCGCCGGCGTGATCCGGTACGCCACGTTCGCCTCCAGGTACTGCCGCACATCTTGGGGCGCCAACTTCAGCCGCGGCGCCCACCGCTCGACCAAAGCCTCACGCTGGCCCCAGCCTTCCTCCAGCGCCTGCGCCAGCCGCTGCCCCAGCCAGGCGCGCTCGGCCTCCCACACCGGCCGGCGGACGCCCCACAGCGCAAACACGAACGGCAGTCCCGTCCACTCCCTCCATACCCGCGCCAGATCGTACACCTCCAGCCCCTCATCGTCCGCCTCGCCGCTTACCCGCAACTGCAGCGCCGGGTCGCCAATCACCAACGCCGCATCCGCCCGTGCCAGACTACGCCGCCAGTGCCGGTCGCCTTCCACCGCGGCGCAGTCGGCCCCAAAACGCTGCCGCAGCAGAATTTGCGCCAGCGCCGCCGAAGTCCGTGACGCCCGGTCGAGCGCCACCGTCCTCACCTGCGCCGCCGGCACCCGGCACAACAGCAGTATGCTGCGCACCTCGGCCGCCGCGCCTTCGCCGTCCTGCGCCGCCACCCCCATCTCCCCCAGCCCCACCAGCTCCGGGATGCGCGCCAACTCAATCGCCGGGATGACCCCCAAATCCGCCGTACCCTCGCGCAGCCGGTCGGCACAGGCCGACGGCAGGGTGTGCTCCAGGCGGAATCGCCGATCCCCCTCCAGCCCCCACATCAGCGGAGCGGCGTTCAGAAACTCAATGGCGGCAATACGCAGCATACTTGCGGATGCCCCAGTATAAGAGGTCCGCCCCACCCGCGCGGCCCGCAGGGTTCATGGTTCACGGTTCACTGTTCCCCTTTTCCCCGCTACAATCGAGGGACTGGAGAGTTCCTGCTTATGCGTACGTTCAGGTTGGGCAACGTAGTACTGGGGCTGGCCGTCGCGCTGGCCATGACCACCGCCGCTTTGGGACAAGTGAACCCGCCGGTGGCGAGCAACATCCCGCCCCCCTTCGCCAAGCAGCCATCGGTATTTGGCGGCTCGTTTGAGCTATTTGCCGGCGGCTCGATGGAGTTCGCCCGCGCCACCCAGGCCAATGGCAAGGCGATCAGCACCACCAACGTGGGCGGCTTTCAGACGGGGCTGCGCTACCACCTCACCGACAACCATGCCTTCGAGTTCCGCTACTCCTGGGCCGAGCCGTTGCAGACTTACGGCACCAACCTGTTCGTCAAGAGCCGCGAGAACACGTTCAGCATTGATTACGTCTACACCTTCCTCTCCGACCACCGCATCCGCCCCTATCTGCTGGCCGGCTACAGCATCATTCATTACGTAGCCATCCTGCCGCAGAGCTCACCCGGCGCCTTCAATCAGATTCGCCCCGGCTACGACTACGGCGTCGGCCTGGACTGGAAGATCAGCAATACCTGGAGCCTGCGCACCGAATACCGGGGCATCATCTATCACATCCCGGATTTCAACCTGATCTACATCGGAGCCTGGAATCACAGACCCGTCCCGGACATCGCACTGGTCTACCACTTCTAGACCAGTACCGAGCCCGCGAGGTTAGTGAACGGTGTGGGGGGCGGTGGCGTGCACGGCACCGCCCACCGCGACGTGGGAGCTGCCTCCGGTCGCCGGCGGTGACGACGGGGAAGCCGGCGTGACGACGGCCTGGGCCGCGGGACCGGATCCGCCGGAGAGGTGCGCGGCGTGGAAAGCGGGCCCGTAGGCGGCGGGGCTGATGCGTGGCCGCGGCGGAGGACCCAGGCGGTGGACGCGGGCGATGGCCCCGTCACTGCCAATGCGTCGCGAAGGATGCGGGCCGCGGTGGGCTGCGCGCGCCGTGGTCGCGCCGGCATCCGTCTCCAGCGGCACATACCCGCCGTAATTTTGCCATGAGTTGAAGCTCAGCAGCGCCGGGTCCATGAAGTACGGCATGGTTCCCACCGGGGAGCAGAAGTTCCATCCATACTGCGCCAGCGACGGGTCCAGGCACTGGGAGAAGCCCAAGCCCGCCGACTGCACCGGGTTGGGGCGCAGCGACGCGTCGAGCACGGCGTTGGTCTGGCGGACATCCGATGTCGCCGGCGCGGTGTCGGCCGGCACCGTGGACCGTGTGGCAGGCAGGAACCAGCCGCGGCTCTCCTGCCAGCACCAGCCTTTATAGTCGCCGCTGGATTCGGTCCAGGGACAGGCGGCGTCGCTGGTGTAGGCCAGCCCGGTGCCCTGGTAACGGGGCATGGGTACGCCCATGTACTCCCACCAGTTCACCAGCGTTACGGCATCATCCTCACCCACCTGCTCGCGGAACGCTTTGGCGTAGTAACTGTCGCGCTCCTGGCTCCACTGTGCCCAGGGATCGGCGGCCGGGGCCGCGGTGGAGGGCGTGAGCGTCTGCCCGCCGCCGGAGGCGGCCGTTTGGCGCAGCTTGCCGGTGAGCACTTGCACGGCGCCGGTGCCGGAAACCCGGAACGCGGCCGCGCCGTCGGGCTGCACCGACCGGCCGCTGTTCAGTTGCATGATGAAATCTTTGGCGTCGCGCTTGCGCAAGGTGACGAAGGCGGTGCCCGACTGCACCTGGGCGGTGGTACGGAAGACGCCGCTGTCGCTGGTCGCCAGCCGGGTCAGAACCACGGTGGTATCGGGGATCAGGCGCAGCGTCGAGCCACCCTCGAACTGAATCTCGGCCCGGCCGGAATCGAGCGTGCGCAGCTGTTCGCCTGCGACCACCGGCAGGTTGAGCATCGCCGGCCGCCAGCCGTGGCCGTCGGGCAGGTTGACTTCCACCGCCCCCACCACCAGGCTTAGGCGGACGATGCGGACATTGGAATCGGCGCGCGCCGCCAGTGCGCCCACGGCCAAACCCACCACCACGTATCCCGCCAGGCGAATACCGCTCATACCGCCTCCTGCCTCCAGACTAATCCTATTTAGATGCGGCGTGGGGCCCAGCCGGGGAAATTGCCTGCCACCCAAGGCCCGGCAGGCGACTCTCACTTAAAATAAAGCACATGCGAGTCTTTAAGGGGGGAATGGTCGTGGCGCTGCTGGGGTGCCTGCTGGCGGCAGCGCTGGGAGCACAGCAGCCGGAGGCCGAGCCCACCGTCTACCTGTTCAAAAATCCCAAGCCGGCACCGGCGCTGGCGGTCACCACGCTGAACGGTGCCCATGTGAGCCTGGCCGGACTGCGCGGCAAAGTGGTGCTGCTCAATTTCTGGGCGACTTGGTGCGGCCCCTGCCGCGAGGAGATCCCGGCCCTGGAGCGAATTCAAAAGGAATATGCCGGGCGGGTGCAGGTGGTGGGCATGTCCATTGATGAGTTGCCGGCTAAGGTGGTGGCGGCCAAGGCCAGGCAGATGGGCATCAATTACCCGGTGAGCCTCGCCTCCGAGGCTCTGCAGGAGCGTTTCGGTGGCATGCCGTCCATCCCGGTCACCTGGGTAATAGACGCCAACGGACAGGTCCAGCAGAAAAACCACGGCGCCAACCCTTATGAAGTCTTCAATGCCGAGGTGCGCACCCTGCTGGGTCTGCCCACCAAGGTGAAAGTGGCGCGCATAGACCAGCTATCCCCCAACGGCAAGGTGGGGACGATTGATATTCCCGGCATCGCCGCCGACTTAAAAACCCTGACCCCGGCGCAGCGCCAGATTGCGCTGGCCCACCTCAACGCTCAGGCCTGCACCTGTGGATGCGAGTGGTCGCTCGCGACCTGCCGTGTGCAGGACCCCACCTGCGGCTTCAGTCTGCCGCAGGCCCGGGCGTTGATCGCCTCCATACGCGCCGGAAAAGTCCGCTAGGACGGGTTATTCGGTCGCTTCGTCGGGCGGGGGCGGCAGCAGGTGCTCCACCGTCTTATTGAGGGTCTCTTCGTTCAGCTCGTCCATGCCTTCATAAGGATTGAAGCTGAAATCAATCTCGTTGTTATCACTCGGGACACCGGCCGCCTTGTCTTGTTTGCGGACTTCGCGGCGTTCCACTTTCTCGCGCCGGCGCTCCTGGCGCAACTTCTCTTTTTGCCGCTTCTGAAATGTTGGTCCTGAACGACCCGCCATAGGGGGACCTCCCGAGTTTGGAGATGGGCACCGGCCCTCGGTGCAAGTACCAGTGTAGCAGTTTGCCGCCGGGCGCGCGAATCGCGCAAATCCGCGCCCCCGCACTCGGAATTTTTTCCACGCTGGCTGCTCAACCCCTCGATTGGCCAGCGGTTGGCGAGTGGCAATTCTCATGCAAGCAGGTAAGATAGAGGTAAGCAGTTGCTCCGCTTCATTCGTCAAAATCCCCTCTTCGGGTTATTGTTCGCGCTCAGCATGGAAGCCTGGCTCGGCACGCCTGGCGAAGCCATGATTGCCGTGGCCGCCTCCACGGCCGCGCAGGTCTACGGACTGGTGCGCATTGCCATCGGCGGCATCGTGGGCATGCTGCTCAACGACCTCATTCTGTTTTCCCTCAGCCAGGCGGGGCGCGACGTGCTGACCCACTGGCTGGGCGGACATGGCTTCCACTTCCACCTCTCTTCCGAGATGGTCCTGGGAGCCAAGTTTTTCCCTCCGCTGCGCAGCGCCGCTTATGTCATCTACGGGATGCAAGGCGCAACCCTGTGGCATTTCATTGCCATCTCGCTCCTCTCCAGCCTCGCCTGGGTCGGCCTCTACATGGTGCTGGGCCGCGGCTTCCGCGGCAGCATCGGCCGCTTCATGCACTGGGCCGAGGGCGGCGGCCACTGGCTGACCTGTGCCGAGTTCGCCCTCACCCTGGGCGTCATCGCCCTCGCCTGGCTCTAGCGAAAGCCAACGAATGTAACATCGCAGTGATGTAATTCGTATGGAGAGACGTACCCGGCCCGGTTTTGGCCGGGCTGGGAGGATAGATGAAGAATTCGCGCATGTTGATTGCCGCCGCCTTTGTGGCGACGGGTTCCCTGATGGCGTGGGCCGCCAGCCCCAAGGCGATGGCTCCGTCCGCAACCGCAACCGTTTCCGCTACTGCCCCGGCGCAACGCGGCCAGATGAACATGTCTCCGGCCGATCGCGCCAAGGCGCAGGTGGCGCGCATTGACAAGGCCGTCGGCCCGTTGACCGACGACCAGAAGGCCAAGATGGAATCCATCTACGAGAAGGCCTACACCGACTCCGCCGATGCCATGAAGAGTGGCGACCGCGAGAAGATGCGCTCCATCAACCAGCAGGCCACCAAGGATGCCCAGGCCCTGTGCACCCCCGAGCAGGTAGCCAAGTGGCCGGCCGGCCGCGCTCGTCGCGGTGGCGGCGCCCGCTAACCTCATCCCAGCCATTTCGTCGCTGCACGGCCGCCCTCCGGGCGGCCGTGCAGCTTTTTACTGCAGGTAGTTGAGCAGGCTCAGCTGGCTCAGGTGTCCGCCGGCGGTGAGAATCGCCGTGCGCGCCGTCTGCGCCGCCGAGAGTTGGGTCAGCGCCGAGGCCAGGTCGGAACCTACCAGCGTGGTCTCCTGCTTGGTCAGGTTCTGCTGCTCGTTGCTCAGGAAGGTCTGGGTACTGCTCAGCCGGTTGAGCGTGGTGCCGTAAAACACCCGCTGCTGGCTCAGCTGTTTGATGGCGCCGCTCAACTCGCCCACCGCCGTCTGCGCGCCCGCCGCATTGTTGCTGTTGAGCGCGTTCTTGAGATCGTTCAGCGACTGGAAGATGCTGCCGGCGCCATTCTGGAAAATCTGGCTGCCCGGCTGGTTGATGGTCACCGCCGCGCCGGGCGCGATCTGCACCTGGTTGGTGCCGTTGTTGCCGTTGTAGAGCACGCCATCGGGTTGGGTGTTGTCGGCCGTGTAGGCCGGCCCGGCGGCGGTGCCGGCGAATACGTAAGCGCCGTTGAAGGTGGTGTTGGCCACGTTCACCATCTCGTCGAGCACCTGCCCGACCTCCTGCCCCAGGTCGGCGCGGTCGGTGGCCGACAGCGTCCCGGTGGCGCCCTGGGTGCCCAGCGTCAGGGCGCGGTTCATCAGCGTGGTGGCCGAGGAGAGCGCCGAGTCGCCCACCTGCAGTTGTCCGTTCAGGCTGTTGATGTTCTGCAGAAACTGGGTGATCTGCGCCGCCTGCGACTGGTTGCCGCTCGACAGCGCCGCCGCCACCGGATCATCCGACGGCACATTGACCCGGCGCTGCGTCTCCACCTGGGTCATGGCGGTGGTCTGGCTCTGCTGTGTCTGGTTGAGCGCGTCCAGCAGGTTGCGGTTCTGAAGCTCGGTGGTGATGCGGGAGTACATGGCGGCTTACCCCTTGTCTAGTCCTTGCCCAGGTTGATGGCCAGGTCGGTCAGCGTGTTCACCACCCCGACCACCCGCGCCGCCGCCTGGTAGGCCTGCTGGAACTGGGTGAGGTGGACGCTCTCCTCGTCCATGGAGACGCCGGAGTAGGAGGCGCGCTGGTTCTGCAACTGGCTGAGCACCGTCTGCGAGGCCTGCTGTTGCGTATTCGCGCCCTGCAAGAGACTGCCGATGTGGCTGATCATGGCCGCATAGGCGTCATCGGGCTTGAGCCCGCCGGCAATGGGCTGATTCTGCAGGCCCAGCATGGTCAGCAGGTTGGTGTTGTCGCCCGGGCTGCCGGTGCCGCTGGCGGCGATGGCGTTGGGGTCCGTGGTGGCAAGGCTCATGGTGGCCGCCGCTCCCGTCGCACCCGGCACGGTGAACAGATTGCCGCCGGGATTGCCGCTGGCGTCGAACCCGGCCGCGTTCTGGGTGTTGACGCTGTTGGAGAGCGAGGCCGCCAGTTGATCCAACTGGGTGTTCATCCCCGGCAGATCCTGATCGCGCGCAGTGATCATGCCCGCCAGCGCCCCGCCGCTGAGGGTCGCGGTGATATCGGTGCCGTCGTCGTAGATGTCGTGGGTGCCGGCTCCGTTGGGCGCCAGCGTCAGCGTGTGGGCGTCGGTGCCCACCACCAGCGCCTGCCCCTGGCTGGTGGTCAGCGTCAACTGCCCGTTGCTGGCGCTGGACACGTTGAAGTCCATCAGCCCGGAGAGTTGCCCCATCAGATTGGTGCGCTGATCCACCAGCGACGCGGTGTCCTGCTGGGCGTTCTGCAGATCGGCGATCTGGCCGTTCAACTGGGCGATCTGCGCGGTCAGGTTGTTGACCTGGCCCACCTGCTGCACCACCTCCTGGTCGGCGCCCGAGATCTGCTGGCTGATGCCGCGCGACACCTGCTGGAAGGTCTGGGTCATGGTCTGCGCGGCGGTGATGGCCGCCTGGCGCTGGGCGCCGCTGCTGGGATCGGTCGAAAGCTGCTGCAGGGCGCTGAAGAAGTTGTCAATCGCCGTGCCCAGTCCGGCGCCGCCCTGTTCGCTGAACAGCGCCTCCACCGGCCCCAACTGCTGCTGCAGCGAGGTCAGCTTGCTCTGGGTCTGGGTCTCCTGCTGCACACGGATCTCCAGCACCGCATCGCGCACCGCGGTGACATTGTCCACCTGCACGCCGCCGCCGCCGCCCCCCTGGGTGGAAAACGGCGCCTGCTCGGCCAGGTCCGCCACCCGCCGCGAATAGCCGGGGGTATTGACGTTGGCGATGTTGTTGCTGGTGACCGTCAGCGCCGTCTGCTGCGCCGCCAGCGATTGATCAGCGATCGAGAGTATGCCGAACAGGCCCATCTCAATGCCCTCCCCGCGCGCCGGCCGCGGGATCGGAGTAGCCCGCCGGTTCCCCGCCGGCCATGGCCCACACCCGCTGGAAGCAGCGCACCGAACGGCCGCCGTTTTCGATCAGCGCCGCCTGGATGTCGTTCAGCCGCTTCAGCTCGCGGTTCATGTGGCGCAGTGCGCTGGCCGCCGAGCGCATGGCGTCGGCATCCGCCTCGGGCAGCGGCATGGAGCGGTCATGGCTGAGGATGCGCTGCGCCAGCCCCTGCTGTCGCTCCACCGCGTCCAGATACTCCGGCCCGTGGAAAGCCGCCACCGCCTGAAAGCCGGCGCGCAGCTCATAGGTCAGCGCCTCCACCAGGCGGTGGCGATGCTGCAGCCACGTGGCCATGGGAGACACCTCGCCGTTCGCGCCCGATAGGGCAGCGCCGGCCATCAGCCCCGCGGCGGAAGCCGGGGTCAGATTCGCATTATCCATTTCCCTTGTTCCCCAAACCGGCCTGCGGGTCGGTGAGCATCGCGTCGGCTACCCGCGAAGCGTCAACCACGTACTGGCCGGAGGCAATCTGTGCGCGGAAGTGCTGCACCAACTCGCTGCGAACTTCAGGCTGGGCCATCGCCTGCGCGGTCAATCCGACCGCGGAAGCTCCGAGCCGGGCCTGGTCGCTGCTGACTGCAGTCGCGCCATTGCCGGTGGGAACGACGGATTTCTTGCCGGTGTGCACCCGGGTCGCGGCCTCCGACAGCCCTTGCGTGGCGGTCGAAGGATCGAGATTGGGATTGCGAATCATCACCGTTGGTTCTCCGTCGCGGCAAGACCGGGAAGTCTTGCTACACCCAGCTTATCGGCAAAGGCGGGTAGCGGCTTTAGTGATTCCACCGCCTGCGTGGCATTTTCTGTCCCCGTGTGGGGGGACAACTGGCGCTCGATCATGGTCCCCAACCCCAATCCGCCCCGGGCTGCCAGAGCGTTGGACATTGCTTGCAGCCCTAGGCCTTTCAGGCTTTGGGCACCAGGGTCGGAGGGTTTGTCGGCGCCCAGTGGGTCGTCCTCGAAGCCGCTCCACAGGGTATCGATCAAGATACCCTCGAAGGCCTGCGCCGCTTTGTGCAGCTTGTGCTGGGCGGCCAATTCGGGCGGCGCTTGCAGCGCCGGCGAGATGCCGCTGGTCAGGGGCGTGGCGGTCATCAGATCACCTCCAGTTGGGCTTGCAGAGCCCCCGCCGCCTTGATGGCGCGCAGGATGCTCACGATGTCGCGCGCGTTGGCGCCGATGGACTGCAGACCGTTGACCAGGTCCTGTACCGTCGCCCCCGGTTGCAGGATCAGTTTGGACGCCGGCTGATCGGTGGCTTTGACTTCGGTATTGGGCACCACCTGGGTGGTTCCGCCACTGGAGAACGGCGAGGGCTGGCTCACCGACAGCGTGGTGGTGACCTGCACCGCAAGGTTGCCGTGCATGATGGACACCGGCGCCAGTTGCACGCTGCTGCCGATCACGATCGTCCCGGTGCGCTCGTCCACCACCACACGGGCGGGCGGGACCACCGGCACCCTGAGCGACTCCACCTTGGCCATAAATTCGGGTATGCCCTCGGGGTTGCTCGGCCAGGCGACATCCACCCGGCGGCTATCTATGGCGTGCGCCGGCGTGCCCGATCCCAGACTGTGGTTGATGGCGTCGGCGATGGAATTAGCGGTGACGAAGTCGGGTTCGCGCAACAGCAGCGTCAACTGCTTCAGCGAGCTGAGCGAAACCGCCGTGTCGCGCTCCACGATGCCGCCGGCGGGCACGATACCCACGTTGGTCGAATTCACCTGCACCTTGCTCTGGGCGTTCCCGGCGCTGAAACCGCCGATGGTGAGCGGCCCCTGTGCCTCGGCGTAGACTTCGCCGTCGGGCCCATGCAGGGCGCACAGCAGCAGCAGGCCGCCGGCCAGACTGCGGGCGTCGCCGGTGGAGGAAACGGTGATGTCAATCCGCATCCCCGGCCGTGAAAACGGCGGCAGGGTGGCGGTGACGAATACCGCCGCCACGTTGTACACCATCATCTGCTGGGGCGCGGTCTGCACCCCCATGCGCTGCAGGATGTTGCTCAGCGTCTGGGTGGTGAACAATGTCTGGCGCCGGTCGCCGGTGCCGTTAAGGCCGACCACCAGGCCGTAGCCCACCAGCAGGTTGTCGCGCACCCCGGCCACGGTGGTGATGTCGCTGATCGGAACCTGCAGCGAGTTGTTGGGGATGGCGGCCGCCGCCGCGGTCACCAGACCGGCCAATAGAGCTGCGATGCGGAAGAGTCGTGTGCGCTTCATGGGCTTAGAAGGTGAGGAACTTCAACAGGTAACGGATCCAGCCGTTCACCGGGCGCGTGGTGTCGCTGATCACGCCCTTGCCCTGCAACTCGATCTCCAGCTCGCCCACCTGGGTGGAGAGCACCGAGTTGTCGGGAGAGATGTCGGCCGGGCGAACCACGCCATGCACGATCACCGTCTGCTGCTGGTCGTTCATGGAGATGCTGCGCACCGCCTCCACCACCAGAAAGCCATTGGGCAGCAGGTCCACCACGCGGCCGGTGAGGCTGGTGGTGAGGGCGGTGGAGGAGGCGGTCGAAGCCTGCCCCTCCAGGTCCGTGTTGGAGGTGGGCGCCAGCAGCGTGGCCAGCCGGGTCGAGGTCGAGCCGAACAGGCTGATGCCGCTGTTACCGGTGAAGCCGCGCTTGGACTGCACCGTACCCGAACCCGCCGCCTGGGTGGTTTCGACGATGTGGATGGTGATCAGATCGTTGACGTTCTGCGCCTTGAAGTCGCTGGACAGGTTGATGAAGCGTCCCTGCGGCGTCCACAGGCTGCCGGTGGTCGGGGTGGCGGCGCCCGCCACCTGCCGCACCTTGGCCAGGTAGGCCTCGAGCGCCTGCTCGGCCGGCGACCCGGGCTTGGCTTTGTTCTTCTGCGCGCTCAGCGGCAGCACGCCGATCAGCAGTGCGGCCGCCAGCAGCACCAGATGGTGCGCTCGAATATTAGTGGACATGGGATTCCTCGGCTTGATCGCTGACCCGGTCGGCGCCGCTCACATAGACATGCAGCAGCGCATGGTTGCCGGGATTGCGCACCAGGATGCGGTCCCCCCGGCGACCCGCCTGCAGCGGTTCGACCGTGGTGGTGATGGCAAAGCCCGGGTGGCGAATGTCGAGCGTGGCCGGATGCCCGGGCCGCACCAGGATCGGTTGCGCCTGCACCGCGGCCCGGACCGGCGAAACCGAAGCCGCCCGTTGCAGCTTCTCCTGCGCGATGCGCGCCTCATCCCCCGGGGCCAGCGGCACACTGACCGCGAAGGGCAGCAATTGCGGATCATGCTGCGCCCGGCAAATGACCTCCAGATCGTCACGCGCCACGTCCCGCCGCGCGCTCACCACCTCCACCGCCGGATCGGTCGCGGTGGTCAAAGGTGCGGCGAAGCGCAGATCGCCGGGTTCGAGTTCGCGGTGCAGGTACCCGTTCAGCGCGGTGAGCACCGCGGCCACCGGTATGGCCTGCGCCTGCCGTTCGACCGCCACCGTCGCCGGTATCGCAAACGCGGCCGGCGGCAGTCCGGCGGCGCGCAGCCGCGCCGCGAACTGCTCCCGCGTCCAGATCAGGGGAATGCCCGGCTGCGGCGCGTTCGACAGCACCGCCCGCGCGGAGTCGCCGGGCAGCGCCGCCGCCGGGCAAAGATCGCCCAGCCGCACCACCCCGGCCGACACGATGCTGTGCGACCGCACCGTCCACCCCGGTGTTGCCGCCAGCGGCAGCACCAGTCCCAGCACCGCCATGATCCTTCGCGCCTTCATTCCGGTTCCCTAGTCCCCGTTTCCTAGTGCTGCAGTCCGTTCAATTCCTGCGACATCTGATCGGCGGCCTGCACCACGCGCGAGTTGGCCTCGTAGGAGCGTTGCGCCTCGATCATCTGAACAAACTGGTCCACCACGTTGACGTTGGACTCCTCCAGCTCGCCCTGCTGCAGCGTGCCCAGCCCCTCGCTGCCGCCCGGTGTGCCCACGATGGCGTCGCCCGAGGCGGTGGTGGGGGTGAAGAGGTTGTCACCCAGGCTGTTCAATCCGCCCACATTGGCAAAGGTGGCCAGGGTGATGGCGCCAATCTGCTGCGCCTTGGGGCTGCCGGGGGTGGTGGCCGTCACCGTGCCGTCCTTGCCGATGCTCACCCCGGTGGCGTTCAGCGGCACCGCAAACGGCGGCTGCAGCGCATAGCCTTCCGACGTCACCATGTTGCCGTTGGCGTCGGGATGAAAGCTGCCGGCGCGGGTGTAGGCCAGCGTGCCATCCGGCATCTGAATCTGGAAAAAGCCCGCCCCCTCAATCGCCAGATCGAGCGGGTTGTTGGTGGTGGTGAAAGTCCCCTGGGTGGAAACGATCTCGGTCGAGGCCGGACGGGTTCCCATGCCCACCTGCAAGCCGCTCGATACCGTCGTCTGCTGCGACGAGGCCGAGCCGGAAGCCACCAGGTTCTGGTACAGCAGGTCCTCAAACTGCAGCCGGCGGGCGCGGAACCCGGCGGTGCTGGCATTGGCAAGGTTGTTGGCGATGTTGTCGAGGCCCATCTGTTGGGCCAGCATCCCACTGGCGGCGGTGTGCAGTGCTTGGAACATGTTTCCTCCTGATCGTTACGAGCCGATGCGCGGCAGCTCGGTGGCCGCCGCCTGGTCAAAGTCGTTGTTGAAAATTTGTATCGCCTTCTCCAGAAAATCGAAGTGGCGCTGCAGCGAGATGAGGTCGGTCTCAGCTTCGATGGGGTTCACATTAGAGTTTTCCAACGAACCCGCTGCCACCGCCGACTTGGCGGCGGTGTGGACCTGGGCCGTGGGCACGGTGAAGTAAGCGTTCCCCAGCGGCTTGATGGCGGCGTTGGGGGCGAACTCCACCAGCTTCAGTTTTCCGGCCAGCGCCCCGTCCACCGAAATGGTGCCGTTGCTGGCGATCGAGACCTTGCCGCTGGGCACGGTGATCGGCACCGACTTGCCCTTGGCGTCCATGCCCATCACCGGGTCGCCCTGGGCGCTCAGCAACACCCCCTTGGCCCCCACCTGCAGGTTGCCGGCGCGCGTATACGCAACGCCGGCGCGGGTTTTCACTTCCATGAAGCCCGGCCCCTGGATGGCCACATCGAGCGGATTGCCGGTATTTTGCAGCGCGCCGGCGTTGAGGTTGAGGGCCTGGCCGCTGAGCACGCCAAAGCGGTTCACGGCGGTATTCAGCGCCCCCAGCGGCTGGTTGCCGTTGGCCGCCGTCAGCGCCTGATAGAACTGGCTCTCACCCTTGTAGCCGGTGGTATCCACGTTGGCCAGGTTGTTGGCCAGGATATCCATCTGCTGGGTGCGAGCCACCAGCGCCGAGCAAGCTGCATAAATGCCGCTCTCCATAAGGACCTCCACAGCAAGGTAAGCACGCGGAGGGCCAAAACGGGGGTCAGGACTCAGGGGTTGGGGGTCAGCCTGGCTCGGACCGAGAGGCGCGGCGACGCTTCACCCTGGCTGCGGAGACGGACAGACTGGAGGTGGAGTAAACGCCGCCGGCCATAACTGGCAACTGACAACTGCTCTTAAGTGAACAACGGCGCTATGTAGTCCTTCACCTGGTCGGCGGTGAAGGGCTTGCGGATGTATCCCTGCGCCCCCAGGGCGAGGGCTTCCTGCACCTGGCTTTCGGCCGCCTGGCTGCTGATGAAGATGAACGGCAGGGTGCGGGTGGCTTCGTCCTCACGCAGCCGGCGCAGCAGATCGAGGCCGCTGAGCTGATCCAACTTGATCTCCGAGAGCACGATTTCGGGATGATGCTGCTCAATCGCCGCCAGCGCCTCGGCGCCGTCGGAGGCCTCGACCAGCTGCTGCACTTCCAGCCCGGCCAGCAACAGCGAGCGCTCGATGATGCGCCGCATTACGGTGGAACTGTCGGCGATCAGAATAATCTTGCTCATCGCACCACCAGGCCGGCGCGCCCGTTGGGCTGGCTCCCGGCCCACCGCCGCGCCTGGCGGATGTGCTCCCGCTGCTGCAACAAATGGTCGGCGGTCTCCATCAGCGCCTTCTGCACCGTCTGCAGCACCGGCACCAGACGCTGCAGGTGCACGGCGTACAGATTCTGTTCCTGATGCGGATGGGGGCGGGCATTGAGCCACGCCTGTCCCCGTTGCAGCAGCAGTTGCAGCTGCCCACTGCGCTCGGGCGTGTACCAGGCGGCCGGATTCTGGGCATGCGCCTGCAACCCTTCCCAGAACTGCGACCACTCGCGTTCCAGGTCGGCCCAGGCGATCTCACTCGGGTTGGGGGTCACGCACTCCATGCCGCCGGAACCTGCGCCGCCGCCATGGGCCGCGCTTCCACTTCCCGCCAGGCGTTGAGAATGATCACGAACTGCTGCAGCATCTCGCGCACCGGCTCCGGATCCCGCTGGAAGCTGGCCTGCACAATCAGGCGTTCCGCGAGTTGGTAGAAGCGCGAAAAGTTGCGCGCCACTTCTCCGCCGGAGTCATAGTTCAACACGCCCTTCAGCTCCCCCACGATCGCCAGCACACGGTTGCAGGCCTGGGTGCGCACTTCAATCTGGCGCGGAGCGTCGGGATCGTTCTCCATCGCCGCCAGCGCGCGGCGCAGATCCACCACGGCGGCCTGGTAGAGCAATACCACCAGCCCGATGGGGCTGGCGCTTTCGATGGCACGGCGTTTGTAGGCGGCGGCGGGGTTCATGCGATCGATCCTAACTGGGATTGGATTTGAGAAAGCTGGGTGGGCAGGTTCTGAATGGTCACCGCCACGCCGCTGTACACCTGCATCAACTGCTGCTCCTGCGAATCCAACCGCGCCTGAAAGTCGGCGATCTGCTGGTTCAGGTCGGCGGTGGTTTGCGCAATGCCCTGCTGGTCCACGGCAATGGGCGAGGCGACGGGATCGGTCATGGTGAGCAGGTTGTTGTCAAAGTTCTGGGCGAAGCCCGCCGGCGACACCTGCTGGAACAGGTTCTGCACGGCGGTGAAGTTGGAGGCCATGGCGCCGTTCAGGGTGGAGCTGTTGATGCTCAGCGTGCCATCGTCGTTCATGTCAATCCCGATCGAAGCCAGGTTGACGAAGCCGCTGTTGCCGCTGATGGAAAACGCCGCGTTGCCCAGCAGCTGCTGCTGCAGGTCCATCACCGTGGTGTCGCTGCCCAGCGGGCCGGTGGACTGGCTGGTGGGATCGTACTTGAACTGGGTGTTCAGGCTGCCGATCACCTGATTGTAGGCATTGACAAAATTGGTGATGGCGGTGGTCGCCTGGGTGGTATCGGGTGCGACGGTCACCGTGGCGCCGGCTGGATCGGTGCCGGTCAGGTTCAGCGTCACTCCCTGGACCACGCCGGTCACGGTGTTGCTGGTGCTGGCCAGCGAGATGCCGTCCACGGTGAAGTTGGCGTTGACTCCCGTGACCGCTTTGGTGAACGTGATGCCGGTGGTGTTGCCCGAGATGGTCAGGTCGCCGGCCGCGCCGCTGCTGCCGCTCACCAGCCCCAGCCGCGATCCGTTGGCATCGGTGATCACACTCGCCGTCACCCCCAGGTTCTGGGAGTTGATCGAGGCTGCCAGGGTGTTCAGGGTGTCGTTGGTGGAGTCCACCGTGATGGTGGTCGCCGTGCCGGTGCCCACCTGCAGGCTGAAGCTGCCGGTGGCGAAGGTGGTGTCGCCGTTGGCCAGGGTGCTGCTGTAGGCCGAGCTGGTGGTCGCCAGGTTGCTCACCACCACCGTGTGCGACCCGGTCGCCGCGGTGGAATCCGCCGTGGCCGTGGCCACACCGGAGTTGCTGCTGCTGGTTGTTTTGGCCGCCAGGGCTCCCTGAAAATCGTTGAGGGCGAAGACCGCCGTCTGCAGGCTTTGCAACTGGGTGCTGATCGTGCCCAGCGCCGTGGCCTGGTCGCTGAGCGTTGACACCTGCTGCTGCATCAACTGCTCCGGTCCCTGTTCCGACTGGATGATGGACTGCACGTACTGCTGCGCGTTGAAACTGCCGGTGCTCGCCGCACCCGCCACGCTGCCCACGCCTGCCGCTGATGTGCCCATTCACCACCTCCTGACAAACCGCGGTGGCCGGCCGCCTCGCCCCGCTCCCGGGGCGAAGCCGCCGGCCTCCGCTGCCGCCGCCGCGCCGTATCCCGGCGCGGCGGCCATTTACGCGGCTGGGTTGAGCCGCGCGCTCATGAACCCTACTGCAACAGCCGCAGAACCACCTGCTGCGCCGAGTTCGCCTGGGCCAGAGCCGAAATGCCGGTCTGGTTCAGGATGCTCAGCCGCGACAGGTCGCCCACCGCGGACGGAATGTCGGCGGCCATGATGCCGTTCTCCGCCGAGGTCAGGTTCTGCACCTGGGTGCTGACGACGTTCGACGCCGCCTGCAACTGATTGATGGTGGCGCCCACCTCGCCGCGCTTGCTGGCGACATTGGTGATGGCGCTGTTGATGTCCGTCAGCGCCGTGGCCGCGCTGCTCGCCGAAGTCAGAGCGTCGGCCGACAGGTTGGCCGCCGTCAGACCGGAGGTCGAACCGCCCTGGATGTTGCTCGAGCTCAGCGTCCCCACGTTCAGCGCGATGGAGTAGCTGTTGTTCGAGTCACTCAGGAAGATCGACGTGGTCGAACCCACAAACACGTTGCTGCCGTTGAAGGTGGTGTTGCTGCCGATGTTGTCGATTTCCGTCTTGATCTTGCTGAACTCATTGTCCAGCGCGGTGCGCTGCGTGGTGGTGACCGTGCCGTTGCTCGCCTCAGTGGCCAGCGTGATGGCGCGGTTGAGCAGGTTCGTCACCTGACCCAGGGCGCCGTCCACCACCTGCAATTGCCCCACGCCGTCGTTCACGTTTTGCGTGGTCTGGTTGAGGGCGGTAACGTTGGCCTGCAGGCCGTTGGCAATCGCCAGTCCGGCGGCGTCGTCGGCGCCGCTGTTGATGCGCTTGCCCGAAGAGAGTTGATAGAGAGTAGTCTGCAGAGCCGCCTGGGTATTGGCCAGGGCATTCTGCGCGGCTAAAGCGGGAATGTTGTTGAGAATGCTAATCGACATGGAATGCGCTCCTTTTTGGGTGAAGGATCGCTCCCGGCTTTAGCCGACGCGGCTTCCGGAATTCCCTCACTCATGCACTCCTATCGGCGCAAGCGCGGCGGGCTTTAGCCCTCCCCCCGCCGATTGGCCAGCCGCGTGCTGTAGTTCCCGCCAGGCAGCCTGCAGTTGCGCCTCCGCCGGCAGGCTTTTCAGGCCGTCGCTCAAGCAATCTTGTGCTGCCCGCGGTTGCTCCAGTTGCATCAGCACCGCCGCCAGCCGCAAATAGCCCTGGGGCTGGTCGGGAAAGCTCTCCACCCGTCGCCGCAGCGCCCCCGCCGCACTCGGCAAATCTTGCTGGGCCACCAGCGCCGTCGCCAGGCGGTCCAGGTTGTCCACCGACACCGGCTCGGCGTCCGCCGCCTCGTGCAGGTGTCGCAATCCGTTGGCGGCATCTCCGGCGCGCAACTCGGCCAGTCCGCGCTTGCTGAGCAGGATGGCGGCGTGAACCGCCGTAACCCCCGCCGCCGCGGCCCGATACCCCTTCACCGCATCTTTATAGAGCGCCAGATTGTAGGCGCAGTCGGCCATCAGTTCCTGCAGAGCCGCCGATTCGCCCCCGCGCGCCTGCGACTGCTGCAGGAAGGCCAGCGCCTCCTGCGGGTGTCCCAGCCGTGCCAGCGCCGCGCCGGCGAAAAACCAAGCCTGCACAAAGCCCGGCTGCAGGCGCAGGGTGCGCTCAAAGCAGCGCAGCGCCTCACCGTAGTTGCCGAAGTTGTCAAATTCAACCACGCCCAGCTCGAAGTGCGCCTGGGGATCGGCCGGCTGCTCCTGCACTTTTTTGCGGCCCAGCTCACGGTAGTAGCGATTTTTTGCCGCCTGCACCGCCGGCGGCCGCACCAGGCCGAAGTGATGGATGCGTCCTCGCGCCGTGCCCAGTTTCAACCCCGCCGCCTGGACCCGCGGCCCGACGCTTTCATGCACCCGGCCCACAAAGTAGATCTCCTGACAGCGACGGAACAACCGCACATTCTGATGCTCAATGAAACCGGGATACGCCCGCCCTTCGGCAAACTCACCGCGGTTGCGCTCCGCCGGCCGGTCCCAGACGCGCGCCTCCAGCGAGGGTACATAGTTGCGGATCGTCACCTGAAAAGCATCGAAACCGCCCGCCAGTTGGGCCCGCCATTGCCGGCGCGCCGCCGTTCCGCTCCCCGCATCCAGCCGCTCATCGGCATCGAGCGAGAGCGCCCAGTCCGTCTGCAGCCCTTGCAGCGCCCGGTTGCGGGCCTGGGCAAAGTCCTGCTCCCAGCGCACGCGCATGACCCGCGCCCCCAGCCGCTCGGCCAATTCCGGAGTGCCGTCGCTCGAGCCGGTATCGGCCACCACCATCTCGTCCACCCAGCCGGCAACACTGGCCAGGCAGGCCTCCAGGTCGGCGGCCGCGTTCTTAACGATCATGGATAAGCCGACGGTCATCACCGTTCCGCTTGCACCCCGGGGGCCACAGATCGCGATTTCCGCGGGAGTTAGAAATTTCTAATGGAGACGCGGTTCAAGCTCATGCTGCGCCATACCGATAACGGCTCTAGAGATCACCATGATTCCGCTGACCCGGCTAAACCATCAGGAATTGATCCTGAACAGCGACCTGATCAAGTGCATTGAGCAGCCGCACGACACCGTGGTCACCCTCATCAACGGGGAAAAATTGACTGTCGAGGAGGCTCCGGCCGAGATTCTGCGCCGCATCGGTGAGTACCGCCGCGGGCTGCTCGCCAGCGGTCCACGGCCAGTGCTGTTCCTGCCCCGGCAGAAGGAGGAACATGGATCGTAGCAGCGCCCTCGGCCTGTTGATCGCCCTCGGCGGAATTCTCGCCGGCTTGATCATTGACGGCGGTAACATCGGTCAGATTCTCCAGCCCACCGCGGCCCTGATCGTCATCGGCGGCACCTTGGGCGCGGTCATGCTTCAGTTCCCTCTGGACGTGGTCATGAGCGGCTTTGCGCAGTTGAAGACCATCTTCTTCTGCAAGGAGCCGGACCTGCATGGCCTGATCAACCAGATCGTCGGCTTTGCCCAAAAGGCCCGCAAGGAGGGCATCGTAGCCCTCGACAAGGACCTGGAGAGCATCCAGGAACCCTTTCTGCGCAAGACTCTGATGCTGGCGGTGGATGGCACCCAGCCGGAGGAGTTGCGCAACAATATGGAACTCGAACTCGGCAACCAGACCGAGCAGGCCGAGCGCGCCATCCAGACCTTTGATGCCGCCGGCGGCTTCGCCCCCACCATCGGCATCATCGGCGCCATTCTCGGCCTTATTCAGGTAATGCAGCACCTCAACAACATCGAGGAGGTGGGGCGCGGCATCGCCGTGGCCTTTGTGGCCACCGTCTATGGCGTGGCCACCGCCAATCTGTGCTTTTTGCCCATGGCCGGCAAGTTGCGGGTACGCCGCCGCCAGGCGGACTTGAAACACGAGCTGATGCTCGAGGGCGTGATCGGCATCCTCGAGGGCATCAACCCGCGCATGCTGCAAACCAAGTTGAACGGCTATCTCCCCGACAGCGACTCCAAGCCCGCGGCCGCGGAAGAAAAGCCCGCGGCCGCGGCCAAGGCCGCCGCCGGCCAGACGCGCTAGACCGCACGGATCATGCCTCATGAACCGCCGCCACCGCCGCCGCACCGCCGATCATCCCGCCGCCAGCCATGAGCGCTGGCTGATCTCCTACGCCGACTTCATCACCCTCCTGTTTGCCTTCTTCGTGGTCATGTACGCCGCCTCGCGCGGCGACCAGACCAAGGTCGTCAAGCTGGCGCAGGCCATTCAGGCCGCCTTCGCCCAACTCGGCATCTTTACCCCCTCCAGCGCGCAACTGGAGCTCATGAACGCCCCCCCGGCGGCCGCCTCCGCGCCCAATGTGGGCACAGCGCCGCTTGAGGCCTTGCAGCGCAAGTTGCAATCGGAGCTGCAGCCGGAGATCAACAAACACTCCATCTCCCTGCAGCGCACCCGCCAGGGCCTGGTGGTGCGCATGGAGGAGTTGGGATTCTTCGACAGCGGATCCGACCAGCTTCGCCCCGAGGCCATGCCGGTGCTGGCCCGCATCGCCGCCTCGGTCGCGCCCCTGCCCAACGCCCTGCGCATTGAGGGCTACACCGACAACGTCCCCATACATACCGCCCGTTTCGCTTCCAACTGGCAACTCTCCACCGCCCGCTCCACCGAGCTGGTACGCCTGTTCATAGACAATTTCCACATTTCACCCGAGCGCCTCTCCGCCGCCGGCTACGCCGAGTACCACCCCATCGTGTCCAACGCCACCGCCGATGGCCGCCAGACCAACCGCCGCGTGGATTTGGTGGTGGTGGCCGGCGCCCAGTCCGCCACCGGCGGCGGCGGCTGACGACGTGCCGCCGCGTCCGGCGGGGGCCAGCGCCCAGATCGTCACTTGCTAGAATTCCCTGCCTTGGGTTAGCCTGACTCTCCAAGGGACTGAGGGAACCTGCGCGGCCACGGCCGCCTCACGGGTCATGAGAATTCTGGTGGCAGAAGACGACGCCTCGCTGGCCAAGTTTTTACGCAAAGGCCTCGAGACGGAGAACTACGCCGTGGACGTGGTCGGCGATGGCGAGGAAGCCCAGGCCCTGGGCGAACGCTACGACTTCGATCTGCTGGTGCTCGACGTCAACCTCCCCAGCCGCAACGGCTTCGATGTTCTTGCCCACCTGCGCAAGAAAAAGCCCGACCTCCCGGTGCTCCTGCTCACCGCCCAGGGAAGGGTCGAGGACCGGGTGCGCGGCCTCGATCTCGGCGCCGACGATTACATCGTCAAGCCCTTCAGCTTCAGTGAGCTGTGCGCCCGCATCCGCGCCCTGTTGCGGCGCGGGCAGCGCGCCGCCGACTCCACCCTCAAGGTCGATTCCCTCGAGTTGAACCGCATCGAGCGCAGCGTGCAGCGTGCCGGCAAGGCCATCGAACTCACGCCCAAGGAGTTCGCCCTGCTCGAGTATTTGATGCTCAACCAGAGCCGGCGCGTCACCCGCGCCATGATCATCGAGCATGTCTGGAACCTGTCGTTTGATACCTCCACCAACGTGGTGGACGTCTACATCAACTATTTGCGCTCCAAGGTGGACGAGGGTTTTGAACCCAAACTGATCCGCACCATCCGCGGCGTGGGTTATCAGATGGGTCCGCCGCCCGGTTCGGCGGCCGCGGCGGGCGAATGAGCCCCGCCCCTCCCACTCTCCGCCAGGTCTGTCATGACCTCAGCCAACCGCTGACCGCCGCCCGCGGCAGCCTGGAACTGGCCCTCCGGCTCGACAGCCACGACCCCGACCGCGCCGAGTTTCTCACCGATGCCGTTGCCGCCCTGGATCGCATGGCGGCCATGATCGAACGCTTCCGCGCCACTTTGGCATCCCCGTTGCAACACGAGCAGTAGCACGCCTCGGCTGCATTAGAGCGGTCTAAGGCCGCGGCGCGCGCTACTGCCATGGCTACCGCGCTTCGTCCTGTCGTCGAGCCCAGCCCCACCGCCCCCTCTTGGGCCGCGCCGGCTGCCGCTCCGCCCCGCGCCGCCGTACCGCTCCATCCGGTGCGCCGCCGCTTTCTCGACCGCCTGCCCCACGGCGCGCGCGTGCTCGACGCCGGCTGCGGCGGCTGCGCCACCCAGCGCAAGCTGCTCGCCGCCCGTCCCGACCTGCGCTTCAGCGGGGTGGACGTGCTCGACATGACCGCCGCCTGCCCCCCGGGCACCGACTTCCATACCCTCGACTTCGAGCATCAGCCGCTGCCCTTCGCCGACGGCGTGTTCGACGGCATCTTCTTCTGCCACGTGCTCGAGCACCTCGACAACCGCATGAACGTGCTCAGCGAGTTCGCCCGCGTGCTCAAGCCCGGCGGACACATCTACATTGAAGGTCCCAGCCTGCGCAGCCTGTTCCTGCCCTCGCTTTCCTGGCTGCCCTCGCGCCCCGCCGCCAACGCCATCGGCGACGACCTCAGCTTCTACGACAACTTCACCCACGTCCGCCCGCTCAGCCGCCGCGGCCTGCAGATGTTTCTGCAGATGGCCGGCTGCGACTGCCTGGCCAGCGGCCCGGTCCGCGACCGCCGCCGCCTGTGGGCCCAACCCTTCCGTCTGCTCGCCGGCACCCTGCTGCGCCGCCGCCGCTCGGTGTGCGTGGCGCTGTGGGAACTGGTGGGCTGGAGCGTCTTTGCTGTCGGCCGCAAACAAGGAGATTCCGCATGTTGATCCGCGCCAAAGCCCCCCTGCGCCTGGGTTTCGCCGGTGGCGGCACTGATGTCCCGCCCTATCCCGACTTCGAAGGCGGCGCGGTGCTCAGCGCCACTGTCAATATGTATTCCTTCGGCACCCTCTGCCCGCGGGCCGACGACGCCATCCACCTGCGTTCGGCCGACTTCAACGTGGCGCTCGAGTACGGCCACGGCGCCGCCCTCGCTTATGACGGGCAGCTCGATCTGGCCAAAGCCGCCATCCGCAAGCTGGGCGGCGAGCACGCCGGCGGCTTCGATCTCTTTCTCCACACCGATGCCCGCCCCGGCTCCGGCCTGGGCTCCTCTTCCAGCCTGATGGTGACCGTCATCGGCCTGATGAAGGAGTGGCTGCGCCTCACCCTCGACGACAGCGCCACCGCCGAAATGGCCTGGAAGCTGGAACGGCAGGAATTGGGCATCCCCGGCGGCATGCAGGATCAGTACGCCGCCTCTTACGGCGGCTGGAACTTCATCGAGTTCGGCCAGCGGCAACAGGTGCTGGTCAATCCCCTGCGCCTGCCCGCCGACACGCGCAACGAGCTGGAGCACAACCTGGTGCTCTGCTTCACCGGCGCCACCCGCATCTCCGACAATATCGTCGCCGACCAGACCGCCCGCTTCGAGCGCGGCGACCATATCTCGCTCGACAGCCTGCGCCGCCAGAAACAGTTGGCGCTGGAGATGAAGAACCTGCTGCTCAGCCGCCGCCTGGACGAGTTCGGCGCCCTGATGCACGAGGCCTGGCAGTACAAGAAGCGTATGTCGCCGCAGATCACCAACGCCCGCATTGACGCCCTCTACAAGGCGGCCCGCCAGGCGGGTGCGCTGGGCGGCAAGCTCAACGGCGCCGGCGGCGGCGGCTACATGATGTTCTATTGCGACTTCGAGCGCCGCCTGGAAGTGGAAGCGGTGCTGCGTGAGCGGGGCTGCATCATCCGCGACTTCACCTTCGAGGATCGCGGCTTGCAGACCTGGCGCGCCGCCACGGCGGCCGCCCCGGTGGGCGAGTCCGTTCCCCTGCTGGCCCGGGGAGCCTAGGCTTGCCCGGCTCCGCGCCCGCCGCCGGTCTCCTCTTTCGCGGCGCCATCTACGGCGGCAGCGGCTACGCCGACGGCAACCTCGAGCTGCTGGCCGGCCTGCACGGCCACGCCCTGCCTCTGCAGCTGGCCCCCATCGGCCTGCAGGAAGACCGCGATCAGCTCCTGCCTCCGGCCCTGCGCCGCGAGTTGGAAAAAATGCAGCAGCGGCGCCTGGACCTCGAGCGCAGCGTGCTCTACCAGTGCGCGCCCGCGCCCGACTTCGATACCCAGCTCGACGTGCGCCTGCGCATCGGCCGCACCGCCTTCGAGACCGACACCCTGCCCCGCGGCTGGGATCGCAAGTGCAACGCCATGGACGAGGTCTGGGTGCCCTCCCACTTCAACCGCGAGAGCTTCATCCGCGGCGGCGTGGACGCTCATCGCCTGCGGGTGATGCCCGAGGGGCTCGATACCCGCCGCTTCCGCCCGGGCCTGACCCCGCTGCCGCTGCCCGAGCGCCGCGGTTTCAACTTCCTCTCCATCTTCGACTGGATAGACCGCAAGGGCCCGGACGTTCTGCTGCGCGCCTTCTGCCACGCCTTCCATAAAGACGACGACGTGGCGCTGATCCTCAAGGTGCACAAATTCGACGCCCCCGGCGCCGACCTCGAGGAGTTCCTGGTTCACTATCTGGAACGCGAGCTGCATCTGCGGCTCGATCGCATCCCCACCATCGTCTTGCTGCGCGGGCTCTTGCCCGCCTCCGACATGCCGCGCCTCTACGCCTCCGCCGATGCCTTCGTGCTCGCCAGCCGGGGCGAAGGCTGGGGACGCCCCTACATGGAGGCCGCCGCCAGCCAGCTCCCGGTGCTCGCCACCCGCTGGAGCGGCCAACTGGATTTTCTCCACGATGCCAACAGCTTCCTCATCGACATTGAAGGCGTGGTCCCCGCCCCCATCACCTCCGACCGCGAGGTCTACATGTTTCAGGGCTGGGCCGAACCGAGTTGGGAGCACCTCGCCCATCTCCTGCGCCAGGTGGTCGGCGATCGCCCCGCCGCCCTCGCCCGCGCCCGCCAGGCCCGCCGCGACATGGTCGAACAATGGGACCGCACCGTCATGGCCCCCCTCTGGGCCGCCCAGTTCCAGCGGCTGCTGCAACCGGGCTGAGCCGGCCATTTCTCCCGCGCTTTAACCCCTCAGGTCTTCCGCATTCAGGGAGTGTGTGCCGGCCATGAACGCCCGCCCGCGCCGCAGCCGGGTGGCAATCGAGGGATGTGAGTACAGCAGGAACTCCTTCCAGCGCGGCGGGTTCACCTCCGCCAGGTTCTTCTCCGCCAACTGCGTCAGCGCCGCCATCAACGGCTCCGCCGTTCCCAGCGTGGTGAAGCTGTAGTCGTCGGCGCGGCGCTCCATGGCGCGCACGAAAGCGTTGCTGACCGGCATCAGCAACAGACCCAGCAGGCTGAACACCAGCACGATGAGCGGCAGTCCGGCCACGTCGGCGATGCCGCTCAATCCCAGCCGCGGCCCCAGCGCGCCGAGGGCCCACTGCGCCACCCAGAAGCCCAGCCAGCTCAATCCTGCCTGGAAGGCAATGCCGCGCCACAAATCCTGGTGCACGTGGTGACCCAGCTCGTGGATGAACACCGCCTCGATCTGCTCCGGCGTGGCGTCGGCCAGCAGTGTGTCGCTGATGATGACCCGCCGTGTCTTCCCCAGGCCGGTGAGCGCCGCGTTGGCCTTGGCGCTCTTCTCCCCCAACTTCCATTCGTAGATGCCATGCAGCCGCGGCAGCTTCGGGTTGCGCGCCCGCAGCCCGCTGTAGGTGGACTCCAGCCGCTCGACCAGCGCGGCATCGCTGGGATCCTCGGCCGACATACGCCGTAGTTTGAAAAAAATGGGCAGCAGCAGTACCGGGCCCAGTTGCACCAGCCCCACCATGATCACCAGGAATCCGGCCCACCCCCATAGCCACCAGTGACGGGGCGCGACCCGCAGCAACCAGTAGAGGAGCTCGGCGCCGGCCGCGCCCAAAACCGCCCCCAGCACGGCGCCTTTGACTTGATCCTTGGCCCATCCGCCCACGCTCTGGCGGTTCATGCCGTAGCTCACCTCGATGCGCCGCCCTAACCAGTCGCCGGGTAGGCCAATCAGGGTAAAGCCAGCGCCCAACAGCAGGACATACTCCAACACCCCCAACCAGGGCGCCCCAGCGCACCAGCGCGCCAGGCCCACGCTGAGCCCGCTGGTCAGGAATAGGACCAGCAAAACCAGCTTTATGCCGCCATCCATCAGGCTGAGCCGCAGCTTGGCTTGGGCATAACGCCGGGGATCGCGGTTCGTATCAGTCATGCGGCGAATTTACTCGATTTTTAAGGGATTTACAGTAATTCCTGATATTCTGCCATTCGTGCCGACCACGGCCTCCAGACCCAATGGCTTTTGTGCCCTGATCCTGGCTGGCGGCCGGGGCACGCGCTTTTGGCCGCGCAGCCGCAAGAACGCCGCCAAGCAGGTGCTGCCGATCATCGGTGAGCACTCCATGCTGGAGATGACCCTCGAGCGGTTGCGCCCGCTCCTTGC
>Ga0134125_10001256_pt1 | contig 31325 bp, 28 predicted proteins | sample KB31751_FD_96464 | JGI IMG/M metagenome (GOLD analysis project Ga0134125, IMG submission 96464) | Terrestrial soil microbial communities with excess Nitrogen fertilizer from Kellogg Biological Station, Michigan, USA - KB3-175-1 | ecosystem: Environmental > Terrestrial > Soil > Unclassified ... | reverse complement strand
TGGCTCCTGTTCCAGAAAGGCCACGGCCGCGAAGCCGCTCGGATTCTAGACCAGGCCGAAGCGGCGCTGCGAAACACGGATGACGACATTACGCTGGGCAACATTTATTCAGCGCACGGGAGGATGATTCGGCGCCAGGGCCAGTACCAGCAGGCGGTGCATTTTTTCACCCGCGCCGTCGAGCACTTTCAAAAGCGCAATCCCCAGCACCGCAACCTTGCGCGATCGCTTGCCAATATTGCTTATGTGCAAAGGCTCATTGCGGCACAAATGATCCGTCAGATGGATACGGAAGCCGCACGGAGGCGCAAGACGAACAAGAAGGCCAAAGCACTGCCCCTGCACTCTCGCAGCACCGGTGGGAGGCAGCAATATGAGGAGTTGCGCGCCAGCGCCTTCGCTAATCTGGAGCAGGCGGAACGAATTTATCGTCATCACAGTCACCACCACGGGATTGGCAATGTGCTTGAAAATCGCGGACTTCTGCACCTCGATAGTGGTGAACTGGATTTGGCCGCGCAGGAGGGCGCACGTGCCTACGCAGTAGGCAGGGAAGAGAATGACGCCATCATTATGGCTCGCGCCCGCCTGTTACAGTGCAAAGTGGAACACGCGCAACTGGAAGAGGAGATTGAGGGCAGCACGCGAACCTGGGAGCATGTTCAGGCGGCGCGCGACTATGCCCGCGAGGCTGTGGAGGCGGCTGTTCACACGCAAAATCAGAGGCTGCTTGCGCGGGCTTACATATGGCGTGGGCTGACGGCCTGCCATCCCGCCATTCACGATCACGAAGATGCCCGCCATTGCATGGACAAAGCGACAGCTTTTATTGCCACTAGTCAGGATGAGGATGTCTGGAATGAGCTCCAGTTACTGAAGCAGAAGGTCACTACGCGCGGATCGGTTGATTCCCGTCTTCGCGCCTGGACGCAAGGCGTGACCGATGGCAAGCCTTTCCAAAAGCTGACGGAAGAGTTTGCCGAACTGGTGATCCCGCGCGTCTGGGAGAACGAGGGGCGGAAAGTATCGCGCGTAGCCAAGGTCCTGAAGGTGTCGCCTAAAAAAGTCCGGCGGATCTTAGCCAAGGCCGGAAAATCGAGGAAATGAGACTGGCTCAAGCCCCGCCATGCTCAATCTGACGGAAGATAACGTCAAGCAGCTTGCGCCCGCTGAGAGCGTGATTGACGCGCTCGGAGCTGCCTTCACGCGGGACTTCGCGCAAACTCTGCACATGCCAGTGCGGTCTTCGCTGCCCCTGCCCCATGGAGGCGTGCTTCTGGTCATGCCGGCATACGACAGCGCGCTCGGCGTGGCCGGAATCAAAACGGTCACCGTCACAAAACCGAGAGGCGTAGACGCGCATTACGACCTGCTCGATGCCGAGAGCGGCGCTGTGCTCGCGCGCATGGAAGCCAACTGGCTGACTGATTTGCGTACCGCGGCGACCTCAGCACTGGCAACCAGGCTGCTGGCACGGGATGACGCGCAGACGCTAGGAATATTCGGTACCGGACGACAAGCCGGAGGGCATATTGCGGTGCTGCGACGAGTGCGACGATTCACTCGCATTCTAGTCTGCGGGACCGATCCCGGAAAGACGCGCGAATTTTGTCGTGCGGCGAGCGAACGGGAAGGCCTTGACGTAGAGCCGACTAATGCTGAGATCTGCATTCGCCACTCGGATGTGGTGTGCACTTGTACTACTTCACAGGTTCCTGTCTTCAATGGCCGCTGGATCAGGCCGGGAACGCACCTCAATTTGGTGGGAGCGTTTCAGTCCGAATCGCGGGAAGTCGACGATGAAACGATCATGCGCTCGCGAGTTGTGGTGGATACCTATGCAGGAGCATTGGCCGAAGCTGGCGACCTGCTGATCCCATTGAGCAAGGGAATTGTCCAGAAAAGCCATATCGTTGCTGATCTCCATGAGGTTGCGAGCGGTCAAAAGCAAGTCCGTGCGGGGCAAGATGACATCACGCTGTTCAAGAGCGTAGGCTGTGCGCTGGAAGACCTGGTGACAGCGAAACTGATTTACGAACGAGCGCGTGCATGAAGAAGAGCCACGACTTCGTGATAGTGGGCGCTGGCGTTTTTGGCGGCTGGATTGCCCGCTGCCTGCAGCAGAGCGGAGCGAGCGTAGTCCTGGTAGACGCATACGGTCCCGCGAACAGCCGTTCCAGTTCAGGCGGCGAAACGCGCGTCATACGCATGGGCTATGGCCCGGATGAACTCTACACGCGCATGGCCCAGCGCTCATTTCCCGCGTGGGAAGAACTGGAAGTACAGGTCGGCGCTGAGCTGATTCATCGAACCGGCGTCCTGTGGCTCAGCAATGACTCGGATGAATACACAACAGCCATGCAGGAAGTGTTTAGCCGAAATCAGATCCGTTGCGAACGGCTGGAGGCTGCGACCTTGCGGCAGAGCTACCCGCAATTGGCATTCGACGATGTCACCTGGGGGCTACTGGAACCCCAGAGTGGGCTGCTGATGGCCCGCCGGGCAGTGCAGTTATTGGTCTTTGATCTGGAAAAGTCTGGGATGTCTTTGCTTCACGCCAAAGTGCTTGCGCCCCACGCGAAGGGAAGGGTTGACGAACTACGCACCGAGAATGGCCAAGCAATTCCCGGTGGGCAGTTCATTTTTGCCGGCGGGCCATGGTTACCCAAACTCTTTCCCGAGTTGCTGAGCGATCGAATTTTTCCTTCCCGGCAGGAGGTGTTTTTTCTGGGAACGCCATCAGGCGACAGGAGCTTCCGGCCGCCGAATATGCCGGTCTGGCTCTATCACCGGCATCCCGATATTCCTTATGCGCTGCCCGATATCGAGGGCCGGGGGTTCAAGATTGCATTTGACCGCCACGGCCCCACGATAGATCCCGATAGCGAACAACGGCTGGTTGCACCCGAGTCCTTTGTGAACCTGCGTGAGTTTTTAGGTCGTCACATTCCGCGGCTCAAAGACGCGCCGATTCTGGAGACGCGCGTGTGTCAGTACGAAAACACCTGGAACGGCGACTTCCTCATCGACCGCCATCCTGGTTACGAGAACGTGTGGTTGGTCGGCGGCGGATCCGGTCATGGTTTCAAGCATGGACCCGCCATCGGCGAATACATGTGTGATCTGCTGCTTGGACGAGGCGTGGCAGAACCCCGGTTCTCTCTCGAGAGCAAAAAAAGCCGGCAGCAGCGCGCCATATTTTGAGCGCGCACCCACAATGTGGGGAAAAAGACACTGACGTAGCGATTTGCATGGACGGCGGCTTTTTTCTTTGGCTAGAATCCGGAGCAGAACGAGCACTCATAGCCGGTTCTGCTGAGCGAATTTCATAAAGGAGCGTGAAGTTGAAACCATTTATTGTTGGACTGATCATCGGAATTCTCATTCCCGCTGCGGCTGCGTACTGTTATTTCCGCATGGGGTATGCACCCGTTGCGACCTCGTCCTCACCCATGCCATTTGAGAAAACAATGGCCCGCATGGCACTGAAAGCTCGTATCGCCAAAGAGGCGCCTAAGAATTCTCCCATCCAACATACGGAAGATAACCTGACTGCGGGAGCCAGGGTTTACACGGACAACTGCGCTTTCTGCCATGGCTGGCCTGACCAGCCTGCGAGCAAGGCGGCAAAAGGCATGTTTCCTCTTCCTCCGCAATTGATGACCAAAGATGAGATGGTCACCGATGACCCGGTCGGCGTTACCTACTGGAAAGTAAAAAACGGAATTCGAATGACGGGAATGCCGGGATTTGGCGAGATGCTTTCCGACAACGAGATGTGGCAGGTGAGTGAAATGCTTGCGCACGCAGATAAGCTGCCTCCTGAAACTACGGCTGCCCTGCAAAAGCAACCCACGCCTCCGGCCCAGCAGCAGCCTGAAGCGCAACCGCAACCTGCAGGAACGAAGGGAAGGCTGACCAAGAAGAAGTAAGCGTTTGAATCAGCGCTATGAATAGCTCGAAAAGGGCTCGCGATTGAGCCCGCAGCCGGAGCTTTCGGCATCAGAGCACCCGTTGTAAAATAAGTAAGTCGCGGTTGCGGCAGGGCGGCGTCCCCGATTTCTGCCAGGTGTTCCGCACCGTACCACCCAATGTGCCTGCTTTAGGGACAGCACACCTGCGGGGCCCCACGGGATCAATGAACAGGAGAGTATTAAGACAATGGCTAAGATCGCCAAAACGGCGGATCGCAAAAAGATGATGGACACCTCAAAGAGCACGGATTGCCCCAAGTGCGGCAAACCCACTCGCATCGTAAAGCGCGTGAAAGACCGGGAGCGGAACGTCCCCGGTGGCATCTTCATTTCATGCTCGGCGTGTGAGTTCTACGAGAAGCTGTAAGCTGCTTGCGTGATTTTTGAGCGAAAATCGTCCGTCAGTGTAACCTCGGAACTCTGATCGGAATCAATACACAAGCAACTCAACCATCCAAAGAGGGAGTGCGATGAAGAAATTTTTCATGATGTTGTTCGTCGCCGTATCCATCAGTGCATTTGCCGCGGATAGCACGGTGAAAGGCTACCTGGTGGACTTGGCCTGCTCGGCGGAAGAAGGAGCCAAGCCTGGCTTCGGCGCCAAACATACCAAAGACTGCCTGCAGATGCCTGATTGCGTTAAGAGCGGTTATGGCGTGTTGACAGCGAATAAGAAAGTTGTGAAGTTCGACAAGGCAGGGAATGAAGAGGCCAAGAAGTTCATCGCCGATACGAAGAAAGCGAAGGACATTCGCGTAAACGTGACCGGAACGGTCAAAGGCGACACGATGACGGTCAGCAAAATTGAATTGCAGCCTTAAGGCACATCGGGCGAGTCACACCCGCAGGCCGCACTCGTTGCGGCCTCGATTTTTCTCAGACATCTCCGGTAAACTGCCAATTCATCTCTGTCCCCCATGGCCGCTTTGATCGAAAGCGACATCCCGGCGCGGCTTGATCGGCTGCCATGGAGCCGCTTTCATTGGTTAGTTGTAATAGCTCTGGGTATCACCTGGGTACTCGATGGCCTTGAAGTCACGCTGGCAGGAGCACTTGGCGCTGTCCTTAAACGTCCTGATGCGCTTGGCCTGAGCGACGCGCAGGTGGGGGCGAGCGCAACCTTTTATCTGCTGGGCGCGGTCATCGGCGCACTCGGGTTCGGCTACGCGACTGACCGCCTCGGGCGCAAGAAGCTATTTACCGTCACCCTCCTGCTTTACCTCAGCGCGACTGCTCTGACCGCGCTTTCCTGGAATTTCTTTTCCTATGCGCTGTTTCGCGCATTGACCGGCGCTGGAATTGGCGGCGAGTATTCCGCTATCAACTCCGCCATTGACGAGCTGATTCCCGCTCGCGTACGCGGACGCGTGGATCTGATCATCAATGGCAGTTTCTGGATTGGAGCGGCGATCGGAGCGGCAGCTTCCATCGGCCTACTCGATACTGGAATTCTTCCGATCGGCATCGCCTGGCGGCTGGCATTTGGCATTGGTACGGTTCTGGGCCTGATCATCATCTTTCTGCGACACGCGATTCCCGAAAGCCCACGATGGCTGATGATCCATGGGCGTAAAAGGGAAGCCGAAGCCGTTGTCGGCGGCATCGAGACGCGAATCATGTCACACACCCTGCCTCCGCCGCGAAACAGGATCCGCATTTGCCCTCGGACTCACACTCCTTTGCACGAGATCTGGCAGGCGATCTTCATTCGTCACCGCCGGCGTTCGCTGCTCGGGCTGGCGCTCATGAGTTCACAAGCTTTCTTCTATAACGCCATCTTTTTCACTTACGCGTTGGTGCTGGTGAAGTTCTATGCTCTCCCGGCGCAGAAGGTCGGGTTGTACCTTTTTCCGTTCGCGCTGGGGAACTTTTTTGGTCCGCTGCTGCTCGGCCACTGGTTTGACAGTGTCGGGCGAAAGCAGATGATCACCATCACGTACGCTCTATCTGGTGTGCTGCTCGCGGTTAGCGGCTGGCTGTTTCAGCAAGGCTTGCTTACGGCAACTACGCAGGCGCTTTGCTGGACGGTGATCTTCTTTGTGGCTTCAGCGGCAGCCAGCTCAGCTTACCTGACCGTGAGTGAGATCTTTCCTCTCGAAATCCGCGGGATGGCCATTGCAGTGTTCTACGCCGCCGGAACGTTTGTCGGCGGAGTGGCTGCGCCGTACATCTTTGGATTGCTGATCCAGACCGGATCGCGAACAGCGTTGCTCTGGGGCTACATGGCAGGGGCATTCTTCATGATCGGAGCGGCGGTTATTGAGGCGATAATCGGCATCAAAGCCGAACGCAAGGAGCTGGAGGAGATCACGGCGCCGCTGTCGGCGGTTGAAGAAAACGTGGCGGCGCGACGTTCCGTCCTGAATTGACCGCAAATTTCCGCCCTGCTACCTTTGTACGTTTGACTTGAGAGGCAGCCCCGCGCTCGTCCTGCCACTCCATTTAATTTCAGTCCTCTTTAAGGAAGAGCCTTATGCCCGTTTTTAAATTCAAGGGAGTCGACTTTCTCGAATTCGATGGTCTGCTCAGCGAAGACGAAAAACTGGTCCGGGACACGGCCCGCCGCTTTGTGGAAGAGAATGTTGTCCCGATTATCGAGCAGTGTAACCGCGAAGGCCGCTTTCCCCGGGAACTGGTCAAGACGATGGCTGAGTTGGGGTTCTTCGGGCCGAATCTTAAGGGCTACGGCTGCGCCGGAATGTCGAATATCGACTATGGGTTGATCAATCAGGAACTGGAGCGGGGAGACAGCGGCATCCGCTCTTTTTGTAGTGTGCAGTCATCCCTGGTCATGTATCCGATTTACGCCTATGGCAGTGAGGAACAGAAGCAGAAGTGGCTGCCTGCCATGGCGCGTGGCGAAAAGCTTGGCTGCTTCGGCCTGACTGAGCCGGATTTCGGCTCCAATCCCAGCGCCATGCGTACACGTGCAAAAAAGGTGGGAAAGGAGTATGTCCTGAACGGCGAAAAGATGTGGATCACCTCCGGCAGCATCGCCGATGTGGCCGTGATCTGGGCTAAATCGGAGGAGCATAACAATCGCATTCGCGGCTTTCTGGTGGAGACTGACCGGCCCGGCTTCAAGGCAGATGACGTCCACGGCAAATGGTCATTACGCGCTTCTGTTACGTCCGGCCTCTCCTTGCAGGATGTGCGCGTTCCTGAAGAAAACATGCTGCCCGGTGCAGATGGCCTGAAAGGCCCGCTGGGCTGCCTGACCCAGGCTCGCTATGGCATTGCGTGGGGCGCGATTGGGGCGGCGATGTCCTGCTATGATACGGCGCTCAACTATGCCAAAATCCGCAAGCAGTTCCGAGACCAGCCAATTGCATCTCATCAACTGGTCCAGGAGAAGCTGGTCTGGATGGTTACAGAAATCACCAAGGCGCAGTTGCTCGCGCTCCAGGTAGGCCGGCTTAAGGATTCAGGCAAAGTCCAATACCAGCACGTCTCCATGGCCAAGCGGAACAACGTTTGGATGGCCCTGGAATGCGCACGGAAGGCGCGGGACATACTGGGCGGGAACGGCATTGCAGATGACTATCCCGTCATGCGCCACATGATGAACCTGGAATCGGTAAAAACGTACGAAGGTACCCATGACATTCACGCTCTGATCATCGGAGAAAGCATCACCGGATCGAGCGCATTTTGAGCAGCATAGGCATTTGATGTCGTTAAAGCCCTGCAAGTAAACCGGAGGTTCCCATGGCGACCCAGGTGATCAGCAAAGCGGAAGAGATAAAGAACATCGCCAACATGCTGGAGTTCGAACTGGCGCTGGAGTTCGTACGCGTGGTGGAGGAGGCTGCTATAGCCTCAGCCCATACCATGGGCCAGGGAGACCGCCACAGGGCCGATCAGGTGGCGACGGAAGCCATGCGCGCCACCATGGATAAAGTCCCAATGCGCGGGACCATTGTGATCGGCGAAGGCGAGCGCGACGAAGCTCCCATGCTCTACATTGGCGAGCAGGTGGGCGCAGGCTGGCAGGACGGCGCCAAATTCCCGCAGGTGGATATTGCGGTTGATCCTCTGGAGGGCACCAATCTTTGCGCTACCGGCTCACCGGGCGCCATTACGGTTCTGGCCGCCGCAGAAAAGGGCGGCTTGCTCAACGCTCCCGATTGCTACATGGAAAAGCTGGTGGTCGGCCCCTCATGTAAGAACGTGGTCGACCTGGATGCCCCAGTCGCAGACAACTTGAAGGCGATCGCCCGCGCTCTGAACCGCGACGTCGCCGATCTTGTTGTGGTTGTTCTGGAACGTCCGCGCCACCAGAAACTTATAGAAGACATCCGCAGGGCGGGCGCCCGTATCCGGCTCATCGGCGACGGCGACCTTTCTGCTGGCATTGCGGCAGCCGTGATAGGGACTGGTGTTCATTGCGTCATGGGTAGCGGCGGCGCTCCAGAGGGCGTGATTACTGCCGCCGCCATGCGCTGCCTGAATGGTGAAATCCACGCGCGACTGATCATTGATACGCCAGAACTGGAAGAACGCATCAAGAAGATGGGTATCACTGACAAAAACAAGATCTACACTGCCAAAGATCTGGCTCCGGGCAAGCACCTGGTTTTTGCCGCAACCGGCGTCACAGATGGAGCGCTGATGAAGGGTGTCCGCTTCTTTGGCGAAGGCACACGCACTTCATCTATTGTCATGACCCGCAAAAGCAGTAAGGTCCGCTTTGTGGAGAGCATTCATCTGGCCAAGCGCCCGGATGTGAAGGTGCGGTTCGCGTAACGGAAAAAGCTTACCGCTGATTAGCGCTGATTTCGCGGATCAAAACCAGAAGAAAATCAGCGCAAATCAGTGAAATCAGCATCATCAGCGGTAAGGTTTGCTTATTTTGGCAATCTCGGCATCGGCGGCCAGTCCTTGGCTGCACCTTGAAAGAGATACTTGGCGTGTTCAAGTCTCTTCGTACCGTCATTCACGGCAAATTGCCGCGGATGCTGGCCCGGCCCCGGCTGTCCCCAAAGCGAGACACCCGCATAAGCCCCATCGCGGCGCAGAACGTAATAGAACATGCTGACGTAAGCCAGCTTGGTCATATCATTGTTATAGATGTGGGCAACTCGACGCAACGCGTCCATACCGGCTTCCTCCGGTGACATGCCGTGACGCATGTTCTCCACGATCGTATGAGCGCCCGCGACCTTAATATTTTCCTCCCCATTGCCGGTGGCGCCGGCCGCGCCTACCTCCTGATCGCAGTAGCAGCCCGCGCCGATGATGGGTGAGTCGCCGCAGCGGCCGGGAATCTTCCAGGCTAACCCGCTGGTGGTGGTCACGCTGGACATTTCGCCTTTTTCATTGAGCACGGAGCAATTGATCGTTCCCGTGGGCGGATAGAGAACCTTGTAGATGGCATCCCTACGGTCCTGCTCGGGAATGCCAAGGTCGGCAGCAGCGGCATACATCTTCTGAATCTGCCTGGGCTGTTGCTTAAGGACAGCGGTGTTCAAAGGCGCAGGCGGTTTCCATCCGGGATCACCCATGCCCGGACCCCACCAGTCTTGATTGGAGTGCGTCTCTTTCCAGAGCATCCAGATTTTTCGCGAATGCTCTGTCAGAAGGTTTTCCTTCGGGAAACCCATGTCCCGGCCGAACCGGGTAGCGCCTTCCCCCACCAGCATCACGTGACCGGTATGTTCCATGACGGCTTTCGCCACTGCGGAGGCGTTCTTAATATCGTGTAAGGCGCCCACTGCCCCGGCCCGTCGCGTGGGACCATGCATCAGGCAGGAGTCGAGCTCGACCACGCCTTCCTCGTTCGGCAAGCCACCCAGACCGACACTGTCGTCATTGGGATCATCTTCCGGCCCGGAAACCACGGCCAGCGCTGCGTCCAAGGTGTCAGCACCCTGACGCAGCTTTTCATATCCACGATCTATGTAGTTATAACCGTTCGCGGCGCAAATGATGATGTTCTTTGGGTTCTGTGCTCGGGGAACCATTTTATAGGGCGACTGCGTTTGAATCGGCTGGTTTTGGCCTGTCGCCAATGCCGCCGACGTAACCGCCATTCCAGCAAGAAAATCTCTCCGTTTCATGAAGACCTCACTTTAGCTGGGCTTGAAAACTGAGAAGGATAACACTCGATGCGCGCGCGGGCTAGCTTCAGTTGTCTGTGATTAACACATCGTCATCAGAGAGCAGACGGATTACTGGGGAAAGAATTCTGAACGAGACCTTGCCAGATTTGGCGAATGCAGTAGGTCTACGCTACTCGGCGAATTCCGCTTCGAATGGCCTCAGTGCTGACGCCATATACAAAGTGCGATGCCAGTCCGTACAGGTGTGAAGAAAGTGGATACTCGTCCGGCCTCTTCGAAAGGCCGAGCGCGGGAACCGATAACTCGTCAGCGATCAGGAACAGCGCGGTCCCAAACGCGGTTCCAAATCCCAGGCGAGCAGTCGGCAGGTACTCTGATAAGAGCCCATAGATTGCTCCGGAAAAGGTGCCGAATGCATAGTGCACAACCGGGCCTGCCTTCTTTTTTTCCTCACGGCTGAGTTCGCGCCCAAGGACAAATGATCCAATCTTCGCGGCCGCTTTCATGGTTGCGTCTTCGCTTTGCCCAGAGCTCTGCGCTTGTTCCTGGTGGCGGTTCTGCTGCTCATCGGCGCTACTCTGGAGCTTTTCTGACACTTTGCTCCACAGACCCTGGAACTGATTCATGGCCCAGGCTGCGAACAATCCGGCGGCAGCGCCTGCCAGGAGACCTCGTAATGGCTGTGCTTCACGATTAAATCTATTCGCCATGGGTCTTGTTCCTCAAGTGGCTTTGATGCCGTGGTAGGGCGCGGAGAAGCCGAACAGATGCATTGATGGAAGCCGCTCTTCGGCGTGCGGAGCACGGAAACGGAGAAGTTATCGAATCACGCGGTACGCCGGTTCCCGGGCAGCAGGCTCATGATCGCATCTTTGAACCGCTCACCCCAGGTAGCGGTCAGCGACCATGGGCTGGGCTGTCGCAAAATATGCAGGTCGCCGTCGAGACTCACGACGGTGTAATTTGTCCGGCCCTCGTCGTTACGCTTGAAGCGCAGTGTGAGCCGCGAGCCGCCGATCCGCAGATCTTCAACGGTTACATCCGGCAGCCAATCCGGCAGCCAGGGATCGAGGAAAAGCACGTTGAGCGGCGCATAAGGATACATTCCAAGCAGCGCCTGAAGGACGACGAACGGCACAGATGCTGACCACGCCTGCGGTGAGTCGGCTCGTTCGTACAAGCATGGGAAAGGATGTTCCCGGTCACGCGGATGGCCGCCGAAGACTTCCGGCAGGCGATCGTAGTCGAACAAAGTTGCCGCTTCAAACAGGACCCGCGCCAGTTGCCACATCTCCGGATGCTGCCCGTAGCGGGCCATTCCAAGGACGAAGCTGCCATTTTCCACCGGCCAGACAGTTCCGCGATGATAAGCAAATGGATTGTAGGCAGGATGCTCGCTGGACAAAGTCCGTATACCCCAGCCGGAGAACAGATCGGGCAGCAACATCCGCTGGATGACACGAGGTACAAACTCGTTCTCGAGAATGCCGGAAAGAACGCAGTGGCCGGGATCGGATGCAACCGTCTTTACCACTCGGCCATCTTTATCAATCGCCATGGCGACATAGCCCACGTCGTCCATCCAGAAGCGCTCATTGAATCTTTTTTTCAGCTCTCGTGCTTCGTTGAAGAACCGCTTTGCGTGGTCCGTCTCATCCAGCCACCACAACGTCTCAGCAAAATGGAGCTTGGCTGCGTACATGAACGCCTGCATCTCACAGGTGCCCAGCGGATCCTGCACTTGGGAACCATCGGGATAGACAATAGCGTCGGAGGAGTCTTTCCATCCCTGATTTTTCATTCCCTGTTTCGAGCGCGTCGTGTACGTGTAAAACCCTTCTTCATTGCGGCTGTAGTTGTCCGCCCAGGCAAACGCCTCCAGAGCATGAGGAATGAATTGCCGGACAAATTCCTTTTCTCCCGTCCAGTGAAGCAGCTCGCTTGCACAGACCGCAAAGAGGGGAAGAGAACTGACTGTTCCGTAGTACAGAGCCTGCGGCGTGAAGTTCAGGACCGACAAGGGGTCGCTGTGCGACTCATGCAGCATGCGCCCCGGCTGAGCATCGCGCCAGTCATTCCTTTCATGCGCCTGAGTACTGGCGATGATGCTGAGGGCTCCTCGGGTCATGTCGTTGCTTAACAGCGAAGCCTGCCAGCCGCTGGCGAGCAGATCTCGTCCAAATACGGCCATGTAGGTGGGAATACCTGCCGCGGGTTTCCAGTTATGCTCTCCTTGGTCCAGATCAAACAATCGAAGAGCGCTCAGATCGAGCCGGGAACGATCGATTACTCTCTGCACGGCATGGGTCAGATCGGCGGCGCCAGTCGTGACGACGCGTGCCGCTTGATTCAGGAACCTCTCATTTTTGCGGCTATACTCGCCCATTGAGCCCGATAGGGCGTTGCATTCCATTTCAACCGGCAAGAGCTTGCCTTCCATCTCAGGCTGCCAGATCAGGCATGCCTTCCACGACTGTTGGGGGGCGAGTTTTATCTGGAAAGATATCTTTCGGCCGGCGTGTGATGGGCTGGAGTCGGCATGCAGGTGCAGAGTAACTGCACGGTGCAGGCGCGCCGTTCCCGTGTTGCCCTGATGATCAAATTGATGCTGGCTGTGGTAATCAAATTTCCACGTCCATCCTCCGGAGCTCGTTTTGGTCCACTGCTTCCTCAGCTTGCCTTTCTGCTGTCTCATCTTCTGGATTTCCCGGTGAGCGGCAAAATCGGCATCCACTTCCAGCTGAAGCAACACTGATGTGTGGATCTGCGTGTGGTTGGTGAGCTCTACGTCTTCATGAAGACCTTCACCCACCACGCGAGCGATCTTCAACTCGATGGTTTGCTGAAGGGGATTGCAGTCATGCGTTGGAGTGCGTTTGCAATTACGTGGGGCCTGGAAGTAATAACTGAGCCAACTGTGCTGCTCAACTGGAGACTGAGTACTGAGCTGAGGCTGCCGCCCATCGAGGGTCCAGCGGTAGCGGGACAACATGCGCGTGTCGTAGACGAAAAGTCCCTGTCGCGAGCTCTTGCCGGCAATCGTGCCCTGTAGATCTGTACCCAGAACGGTTCGTCCACGGCTGATAAATACAGCATTGGGCCGCGGCCGCAGCCGTATTCGCGATGCAGGAATCTGCGGATCCATATCGTATTTAGATGTTTTTGAGAATTGCCGAGTCGCCTTGCACCCGACACAGTCTACGTGATCTCAAGCGGCGCGGTCGCTGCGCTGCCGCTGTTTGAATTTCTTTTTTTGCCGGCGCCACAACAGATAGCCAAGCGTAAAAAGCCCGGCCGCGATGACCCAAGATACCTTTTCGAAGTAATCGATAAGGCTGGAGAATTCATTAGCAAAGGCATAGCCGGCCAGCGCGATCGCGGTGACCCAGGTGACTGCCCCGAGCGCATTGAAAAGGAGAAAGCGCTTCCATTCCATCCCCAGCACCCCGGCAAGAGGACCCGTGACGGTGCGCAGCCCAAAGATGAAGCGCGCGACGAAAACGGTGACACCGCCATGGCGTCGGATCTGGTCCTTGGCAGCTCCGATATCTTCATCATCCAGATGGAAGAGCTTCTTCATCCAGCGGATTAGACGTGAGCCCAATTTACGGCCCAGCAGAAAGCCCAGATTGTCTCCCATGATCGCCGCACCGGTCCCTGCGACTATGATCCATCCAAGCTGAAGCTGACTGGATTTGTGGGCCAGAAAGCTGGCGAACATCAGCGCTGTTTCACCAGGCAGCGGAAAGCCGGCGTTCTCGCCCAGCAGCGCTCCCAGCACAGCCCAGTACCCCCAGTGGAGCAGCGCATGGCGAACCATGTGATCGAGCCAATGCATTATGAGAAGACTTTCTTTTGCTTTGATGCAGGTCATGGGCGGGGTTGAGCCCGGGAGATAGCCCAGATGCCCAGCAGAGAACGAGCAATCTATTTTGATGCATCTCCGGTTGCGGTTGACTGCGGAGCAGAACCGCACGTTACCGGTTGACTCGCCGGCACGTAATTGAAGAACGTGTCGTCTTCCTGCTGCCGGTGCGAAAAGAGGAATAGCACCTTCGCCTTGGCTTTCATTGAGAAGCGTTTTGGCTGCCACACGCCGGGAGCAACCGGGATCTTCTCGAGCTTGAATTCCGTCCCCGGTTCCACGCGCGCCGCAAATCCGCCGATCGAGACTGGATGTACCACGTGCGCCTCCACCTTCACCCACTGGTAGGTTTGCTGATCAATCCACAGTGTCCCGTTCATGCCGGTGAGGACAGCGGCATCGCGATTTGGCGGTTTATAGCCTTTCTTGGGCACGGCATTTAGGACATAGACGCTGCGGCCGTCCAGTTCATCCTCTCCCGCCAGGGTGAAACGGAACGCTTTTGCCAGCTCCTCCATCAGGAGGTGGTCTCTTTTTCTGCCTCCCTCGTAAGCGGCAATTCTCCGCCTGCGTTCGTCGGGCGACTCGCGCTTCCGCTGAGAAACTACTTTCTGCAAGTCCTTAGCCTCGTCGGCCTGTTTATCAGGGCTCAGCGGCCGGTCATTCACGGCTACCAGATGTTCATAACGGGAGCCTTCGATCATCAATTCCTCATAAGTTCTGGTGCCGCTATCCACCTTTTTCTTTGCACAGTAGTCGAATTGCGGAGCCGCAGCCCAATCGCGCTGGTTGGCCTCGACCGAACGCTGAATCAGGATAGAGGGATCCATGCTGGTGGAAGCAGGCAGCCACCAGGACGCCAGAAACAAAATGAATGCAGTAGGTATCCGCATCGAAGGTGATCGTCTACCGGGGTTGGATGAACCGCTCCCGGACTGCGATGGCTATTCTGATCCTCTCTCACCGCGACAGAGGACGGCGGTGCGGAGAAGAACGGGGCACGTACCTGCGTTTCCAAGTTCCTAAGGTGGAGCGTGTTCGCAGTACATGCCCGCCCGGATGTTTACTTTCCGGCTTGTCAAACGCAAGATGAGTCTGCAGAATCAGTAAAACTTGCCGGCGATCCGTAATGGCTCGGCATGTTTGTGGAAAGCGATGGCAACTACCACCCATACTACGGTCGTCAAGCCGGAAGGAATGCCGGCCGGCGATACGCTCGCGAGCAGCGCACGACGACTGGAATCGCTGGATGTTTTCCGTGGCCTGACCATTGCCGGCATGATCCTGGTCAATGATCCCGGCAGTGAGACTTTCTACTGGCCGCTTGGCCACGCCGACGAGTTGATGACCTCGCATCCGGCGGGCTGGTTTCCGGGCAAATGGTGGGTGCAGGCCAACGGGTGGACGCCGACGGACCTGATCTTTCCGTTCTTTCTGTTCATCGTCGGCGTATCCATGGTGTTCTCGTTTACCGCGCGGCGCGCACGTGGCGACTCGCGTCGCGAACTAGTGAAGCACGTGGTGCGGCGCAGTGCGCTGATCCTGTTGATCGGCTATGCCATACGCATCTTGCCCTACGTTGATTTTGCCCACATGCGCTATCCCGGCGTGTTGCAGCGGATTGCTGTGGTGTATTTGTTCGCATCGGTGATTACGCTCTGGAGTGAGCGTCGCGGACGCATCCTGTGGATTGCCGGGCTTATTGCGGGATACTACGCCGTGCTGCGCTTCGTCCCTGTTCCGGGATGCGATCACGGCGCGTGGATGACGCAGCATTGTAGTCTGGCCGGATGGCTCGACCGCAAGATGATGCTGGGGCACCTTTATCGGCGGGATTTTGATCCTGAAGGCGTGCTCAGCACTTTTCCAGCAATTGCCACCGCGTTGCTGGGAACGCTTGCCGGAGAATTTCTGCGTGGCGCTGCAAGCCTCTCGCGCAAGCTGCGCGGTCTTGCGATTGCAGGAGTGGCGGGCGTGGCAGCCGGTTATGCCTGGCATCCGTGGTTCCCCATCTCGAAGCCACTGTGGACCAGTTCCTACGTGCTGTTCACCGCCGGGGCTGCATGCCTCACGCTGGCGCTCTGCTGGTGGCTGATCGAGATGCGTGGACGGCGCGGCTGGAGCAGGCCATTCCTGTGGCTCGGGTCAAACGCGATTCTCGCCTATGCGCTATCGACGTTTGTGGATAAATTGGGAATGATCATCAAAGTGCATGGCGGCATTACCGTGCAGAGTTGGATTTTTGCACATTGGTTTGCGCCGCTGGCTGATACGAAAGATGCGTCCCTGCTGTATGCGGTCTGTTACGTGGCGCTTTGGACGCTGATGACCTGGGCGTTGTACAGGAAGAAGATTTTTGTGAAAGTGTGACAGTAATCGACGAACACTTTAGCCGCACCGAGTTTCGATTGCGGTGCCAATGTCCTTCCACACCATCCAATGCGGTTTCAGGTCTTCGGCTCCGTGCCGCGCATAGAATCGGCGAGCGACAACATTTGAAGGCTCCACGTCCACGCACACGTATCGCGCGTGATTCGCAATGAACCATTCGGCAAGACGGCGAAGCAATTCTGCCGCGATGCCGCGCCCGCGGCACTCGGCACGAACTGAGATCCACTCCAACTCGCCGTCACAACCGAAGCGCCTGGTCAGGTGTCCTGCGATCAAACCGACAACGCGCTCATTTTCAAGGGCGACGACTGAGACGCGTGGCGGCAGCCCGTCCTTCGGGTGCAACGTGCCCATCAAATACTGAGTTATGCGTTCTCGCCAGTATTCCTCCGTGCCCCAATCAGCGGCGCGAATCGCCGCCATGGCCGGAACATCACTTAATTGGGACGGCCTGTAATTGATTGGCATTGCCCGTTGCTTTCCTCTGGAGATTAAATCAATTACGGGATAGCGTCTCCCGAGCAGCATTTAGAATCGACTCCATGGCCTTGCCTGATGGATTTGCAATACAGCGCGCCTCAACCTCCGATCTGGAAACACTGGTGGCTCATCGGCGGGCCATGTTTCAAGAAATGGGCTACACAGACGAGGCTGCGCTCGATTCCATGTCAGCCAAGTTCCGGGTCTGGGTGCTGGAGCGGATGAACCGAGGAGATTATCATGCCTGGCTGGTTACGTCTGAGGGCGGCGAAGTCGCGGCCGGCGCAGCCCTTTGGCTCATGGATTGGCCTCCCCACATGATCGGCAGGGGTGCGCGCCGAGGCAACATCCTGAACGTCTATACGGCTGAGAGTTTTCGTCGTCGCGGACTGGCGCGCCGGGTCATGGAAGCAATATTGCTCTGGTGCCGCGAGAATGGCATCGACGTTATCATCCTTCATGCCAGTCCCGCCGGCAAGAGCCTGTATAAATCTCTGGGATTTTCTCCTACCAACGAAATGCGCCTTCAGTTGTAGCCGGCAACCGCGGAGCACCTAGCATGGCTAAACGCAAAGGTACTGTTGGAAAGCCTCAGCTTACAGTTTGGGCCGAGTTATTGCCGCGCGCTGTTTGATCATCTCCGCCGGTTTGTCGGCAACCAGCTTCATGTATTCGGTCAAAGTTACAAAGCGGTAGCCTCTCGCTTTGAGTTCCGCGATGAGGCGCGGCATGGCCGCAGCTGTTGTCGAAAGCTCATGGAAAGCGAGGATGTGCGTGTAGGTTCCTTTCCTTTCACGCTGCTCGACCTGCTTCAGAACCGCATCCACCAGAGAGGGCTTGGGACAGCCAACCGCCTTGCCCGCGCACAGGTAATCGAGCGAATTCACATCGCGCAGTGCAACGGGATTTTCCGGTGAGATGGTCAGTATGTGATAGCCCTCGTGTTCCAGGTCACGCCGCGCATCCTCGGTGATGATCCAGTCCGGAGGGCGAACATAGCGGGGCTGAGAACCGGTGACTGCCCGGATCGCTCGCGCTCCGCGATCCACATCCTGCCTCACCCACTGTTCTCCGTTTTTCCTCTCTGCGCTGCGCAGTTCCACGTGGCTGTAAGTATGGTCTTCGAGTTCGTGCCCGCGGCGGATCAGTTGTTCGGCTGCTTCAATGCAGGTGACGCCGATGTTGTCTTCATGCCGTGGCTCGCCCCATGTCTTGGGCGTCAAACGCCACCCGACGACAAAAAATGTCGCTTTCACGCCGTTCTGGTCAAGGATGTCCGCCAGTCCTGGTCCAGGGCGCTTGCCCTTGTCGCCGAACAGAACATAGGGCCGGGGCCCATCGTCAAATGTCAGGGCGATGAGCTTGTCAGCACGGGAAGTAGTATGTACGTCCGCCACCGGACGGCTGGCGGCGGTGGCTGTTTCTGTGAGAATGGCGCCGCTGCCATTGTGGTTCGCGACCCCAATGTAGTTAAAACCGCCGCACCCGCTGAGCACAGCAAAAGCGGCAATGGAAAACAAGAATCTGATCTGGCGCACCAAGACCTCACCCCGGTTCATCGGTTCACTCCGATTGTTCGGACTCCAGCAGGTATCCGGGAGAGGAATGAAACAAGAAGCGGCGACAGCAAAATCGTTACGCCATGTTTAACACGGCGCGGTGCTCTGGCTTAGATTCCGAAGGTCACGAGCGAAAGTAATCACACCCCCGATGATTGATCGGCAGCCGGGCGCCCATCGAAAAAGCGGCGGCAAGCGGCGCATTCCCTACAATATTTCCGGCCTCTATTCGTCTCCAAAGATGGAACAAAATGGATGGCTAAGTCGTCGACCAGCACGGTAATGAGCGACCAGGACCGTCAAATCGCCCATATTGTTGAGGGAGAAGGATCGCGTCTGCGTAATTTCATTCGCCGGCGTGTACCCGACCCATCGGACGCCGAGGACATCCTGCAGGAAGTCTTCTACAGGCTGGTGGAAGCCAATCGCCTGTTGATGCCCATCGAGCACGTGACCGGCTGGCTCTTTAGCGTTGCCCGGAATCGGATCACCGATTTCTTCCGCAAAAAGAAACCGGAGCTGTTCAGCGACGCTGTCGTCGAGAGCGAAGAAGGCGAAGTGCTGGAGCTTGAGGACCTGTTGCCGTCACCGGACGCCGATCCGGAAGCAATCTACGCACGGAACGTGCTTCTGGAGGAGCTGAAGCTGGCCCTCGATGAGTTGCCGGTCGAACAGCGCGAAATTTTCATCGCACACGAGCTGGAGGGGCTGAGCTTTAAGGAAGTGTCTGCAGCAACCGGAGTCAAGTTGAACACGCTGCTCTCACGCAAGCGGGTAGCCGTGCTTTACCTGCGGGAAAGATTGCAGAGCATTTACGACGAGTTTATGAATCAGTGAGGAACAAGGCATGAGACCGAAGGCGAAAAGACTACTTTGGATAGCTCCCTTGGCGATCCTGGGGATGGCGGCATTCATATTGATTGGCGGCGAGGTCGTGCGCCTGCTTTGGAACTGGCTCCTGCCGGGATTGTTTGGTTGGCGGCAAATTACCTTCTGGCAGGCAGTGGGGCTGTTGGCTCTGTGCCGGATTCTCTTTGGCCGCCTGGGCGTACGTCCGCGTCCGCATTTCAGCGGCCCGCGGATGGCGGAGCGTTGGGCGCAGATGACACCGGAAGAACGGGAACAATTCCGGCAGCGCTTTCGCGGACGCTGCGGCAGCGTTGCACCTCCGGATTCAAGTACAACAGCTTGATGCTATTTTTCTGGGATGCAAGGGAGTTCTGGGATGCAAAGGAGCAGTTCGATCAGCTCTTATCTCCCGCAGCACTCACTGTCCATGTTCTGCCTTATTCCCGCCCGGGGAATATCCCTTCGCGTCAAGCGGCGATAGCCGAAGGCGCGCCGCCTTCCAGTCCCACCCGGGCAAAAGCAATATTGAGCACCTGTTTGCTCAACAGGTCCATGAAGAAGTGGATGGCCTGTTGCGCCATGGTGCGTTCATCGTCACTCACACCGGCCTTGTCCAGCGTGGCCCGCGAGAGTTCAATGGCTTCGGGCAGATCGCGAGCGGAGCTCAACGCAAATTCGCGAAGTGCCTTTCGCTGATCTTCGTACGTGGGCGTGCCGATGGTCGGCTTCAATGACTTCCAGTATTCGCGCAGGAAATCCGGCCAGCGCCCGAACGTGATGTACGAAGTGTTCAGGTAAGGCGTGCCCATGGTCTGCTTGATGTCGTCATAGAGCCTGCGCGTGGGCTCGGGTGCAAGGCGCTCATCCACCAGGATCGGCCTCCCGGGATGGCTGGGATGCTGCGCGGGCAAGGTGCCGTGCCGTGGAGGGGCAACAGGCTGCTCAAGCCCTTCCATGAGCGCGGCCATATTCAGGAGCAGAACGGGATTAACGTATTCGTAGAGCTCCACTACATCCTTCACTTCCTCCTGGGCGCGCGGGGTAAAGTCCATTTCGGTCAGCTTGGCTCGCAGATCAGGGACGGAGAAATTCATCTGCATTCGATTGTGTGCGTCTGCGCGGATCTGGTCGGCGGAAGTAAAGAATTCTCCGGTATGAAGCATCGGCTTGGCAGATTTCCAGAAGAGCGGGAAGAAACGCGGCAGTGATGCCAGCACCCGAAACACCATGCTGACGTGCGGGATCCCCAGCGTGTCCTTCAAATCAGCAAAGATCTTCGCAGTCTCCCCTTTGGCCTCGCTTTCAGAGACCAGGTTCAGCTTGTTTCGATTCCAGGGCATACTTGTTTCGATGTGCGGGCGAGCCGAAAGGGTTGAGCTTTTCCGTTCGATGCAACCGGTGCCCTATCTTAGCGCGGAAACCGGCGTCGGCCAACCGCGCGAGGAGACTCCCGGTAGTGCCCGAGCTGCCGCGCAACTCAGATCAGCCACAAACACTCGATTGCCGTGGAGCCGGATTCCGCTGAGGACTCCGCTTGCTATGTGCGCTGCGCTCGCAACCCTTGTTCCTTCAACATTATAGGTTCCATCCAACTGCGCTTGAGCACACGGAAGTTGCACCGAAATGGATTCCGATCGAAGGTCAGAAAGCTCTCCCGTTCTGTGGGCAATTTCATTGCTCTTGGAACTTCGCAGCCAGCCCACCACGATCACGTGCTGGTCACGGCGACGGAAGACCTCAACTACGGATTGAGAATTCTTCCGTCGGTTGATCTGCAAATTCAGCAACCTGGTGGGCTGCCTGAACAGTCGATTGAAGAAGCTGAGCGAGAATAGCGCCGGCTTGGCGCGCCCACTTGAGTCCACCACGCCAAGGTGGTAGTTCACCAGGTCGGAACCAAGCCGGGTCTCGCTGGGCGGAAAGTCGTCAATCCTGTACCACCCGGTAAGCGAAATCTGCTGTGTGGCCAGTGCCATTACCTCCATTTTAAAAAGCATGACGGCCTGATAGCGCCGAGTATGCTCATAGCGATAGAACACGCTGGTGCCGTAGATGGAGGCCTGATTTGAACGGTATCGGTAACTGGGATAACCCATCTCGTTGAGCCAGAGGTCGTCTCCTGACCCGTCTTCGGCGATGATGCGGTGTATCTCCGGGACCCATTGGTCAAAAATCAACTCGGCAGGCCCGTTCAGCCATGATTCGGGATAAGCATGCATCGCGATCACGTCCACGTATCTGTCCAAATGATGCTGTCCGATCAACGCACGAAAGAAATCGCTGGGGCCTTTGGCCATTCCCCCCAGCACCAGGACGGCTGAAGAGTCGGCTTCACGGATGCGTTTTGTCGCCGCAATCACCAATGTCGCATATTCGTCGGGTGTGCCCAGCCAGTAATCCTTGTTGTCCGGCTCGTTCCAAATCTCCCAGGAGTGGATTCGGCCTTTGTACCGACTTGCGATCCGAAACATGAAGTCGGCATAGAGTTCGGGCGTACGTGGAGGCTGCTTCCAAAAATCTTTTGCGTCCCGTGCGGCCCATTCCGGCGTGTAAGCCACATAAGGAATCAGTTGAATGTGGTTGCGAACAGAGAGAGTGACGAGCGTATCCCAGAACTTCCAGTCATATCTTCCCTGACGTTGTTCAATGCCGTTCCAACTGAAGGCGCAACGCAGATACTTCACTCCAGCGCGTCGCGCAACAGCGAAATGCCGCTGCAGCCGCGCCGCGGAGCTTGTGCCATCAAAGTAATCATCTCCGATGGCGGTTGGCATGTAATAAAAACCTGCAGCATCCTTAATGGCATGGCGCGATGCAGCAAAGCGGTTGAGGGGAAGGGCGCGGGTGGGCTGCGGATGCTCTGCTTGAGGCTGGATTGGATGGCTTGAGAGCAGCAACGCAAAGATCAGGCAGCCAGTGCTCCAGAACGGCTTCATTTGCCCATTGCAGAGCAGGTGTGGCACAGCCGCTCTCGGCTGTGCAGCGTCTTCGAATTGTTGAAGATTAAGCTAGCTCTCATTACGTTAGGACTCCAGAGCCTGAGGTTTGTCCTGCCACCCTGGACGGGTCCGATTTGGTCACCATCAGCACAGGCGATGGGCGCCTGTGCCACAGCCTGATATAAACCGGGCACATGGTTGACAGTTTGAACCGGGGACATAGTTGACACACTCATCGCGACTCAGTCGTGACCGTTGGATTATCTCGGTCCCGTCACCGGAGGCATGGGACGTTCTTTGCGACTCCCGTCTGTCTCGCCTTCGCTGCGCTTCTGCGTTTCCAGCGTGTCCGGTTCCCGCACAAAGGGAGAAGTTTTCGGCATCGGTCCGCGCACGCCTTTCTTGAGGTTTTTGAGCACCTCTTCCTTGTCAAGGTTGTAATCGCGGGCCAGCCGCGTGAGGGCCAGCGTCACAATGTCGGAGTGATGGATGTCCTCTGTTCCGGTGAACTTGTGCACGTCCAGCCAGAGCTTGTGCACCAGGTGCACGTCTTCAGTCTTCATGGTGGGCGTGTGCGGGCCAATGCGGTAGGTCTCCACCGTCATATCCGGACGTACCACCTGGAACACGAACTGCCTTTTAGGTTCGGGCATGGCTTCCCACGCCTGGCCCAGCCGGAACGCCTGCTCTTCGCCCGTCATTTTGCTGGAAAGCCCTGACACCACGGAAGATGATTCCAGAGAATTGGCCGTCTGCACGATGGCGGAAAACACGTCGCGCGCCGGAACCACCAACAGGGAAATGGTCTTGCCCTCGCTCTCGGCGATGGAAACTGCTTTGGTGAACAGCGTCTGCTCGTAATCGCTGAAGATCTGTTCCATCGCCACGTCATATTCCGCGCTTCCGTAGCTGGTGAGGCGCGCCTCCATCACCACAATGTCTTCTTTATCCGTATCGTAGGATTTCAGCGCCCATTTCAGGTGGTTCAGCGTGTTGAAATCGCGCACAGTCACCAGCACATTTCCGGGACGCACCTGTACGTGCTCGCGCTCGATCACATCCTGGTGGTCGAGTTGGAAGTGCTCCTTCATCTGCTGCTCAGCGTGGGCGAACTTGCGCTTATTCACGTGTTCGGAGACGGCAAAAATGCCCATGAATACGGCAGTGAAGCCAAGGCCGGCGATAGTTGCCACCTCCTTGGTAAAGAGATTGACCACGGCGACCGACACCAGCACAAGGAACACGCTGGCGAGCCCAAGGGGGATCTCCACGCCGAAAATTCTGAGATTCGGGGGCACGCGCCACCCGCGCTCCCCTTTGTATTTGAAGCGCAACACCAGCATGGCCAGCGCATTAAGCGTGAAGCTCCAAATCACGCCGAAGGCGTAGGCATCGCCCAGCAAGATGACGTTTCCGCGGCTGCCGATGATCGTGATCACCTGGAGCGCCACGATTAGATTGACGATACGGTAACTGGTGCCAAATTTCTTGTGTGGACGGCGGAACCAATCGGTAAGGACGCCATCTTCGGAAATCCGGTTAAGCACCCCGTTGGAGCCGATGATGGAGGTGTTGATGGCTCCCGAGAGAATAAGAAAGCCAACTACCACCACAAAAACACGGAAGATCAGCTTCAGTATATGCGGGCCGACCATGTACATGGCCATGCCGGCGATCAGGTTGTCGCCGTACACGGAAACGCGGACCGAGTCGGGGATGATCATTACCGCCAGAAGGGATCCGATCCCGGTAAACACAAAGCTGAAGATGGCGATAATCAGCGCAGCTCGCTTTAAATTGCGCAGCTTGGGGCTGGCGATTTCACGATTGACCTGCGCTAGCGATTCCTCGCCGCTCATGGCCAGCACGGAATGCCCAAAAGCAACCAGGATCCCGAACAGCCCAAATACTTTTGCCAGTTCGGTATGGCGGAGAAAACCAAGCGCTTCATCGCTGAACTTAAGATTCTGCGGTATGGGTAGCGGAGGAAGGTGCGCGCCCGTTTCGAAAACCGTATAGCAGGACCAAAGCAGTAGAATCACTACCATCACGGTGGCAATCTGCATTACGCGCAACGCTTTATCGCTGGATTCCTCAATCCCCTTGATGTTCTCCCACCAGTAATAGAGGGTCACGATCAAAGCAAACGCCGCTGCCGCGTAGTTTTCATTCAGGTGCGGCGTGCCGTGAAACATGACGTGCATGGCCTGCGGTATCCAGCCATGCGCCTGGGCGGAAGCGAAAACTTCATTGAGCAGGCCGGCAATGTACTGGCCGGCCGAGACGCCGGAAATTGGCCCGGTGAGAATGTAATCGAACATCAGGGCGGAGACGCTGAACTTGGCGAAGGTCCCGCCCAAAGCCTCCTTCACCACGCGATAGACGCCGCCACGCGTGAACATGGAGCAGCTTTCCACGTAGACGGAGCGCACCGCGAAGGCGAACAACATTACGCCGAGGATGAACCATGGAGCCGACTTGCCCACCGCCTGCTCGGCTATGCCGCCGGTGTAGAAAGCGGAAGATCCAAGGTCATTCAGGACAATGGCTGCCGCTCTCCAATAGGAGATAAACGTCAGCATCACCGACGTGGCTACGACGATGCGAACGCGATTTGAATGTGGAGGGACAGCTCCAGAACCTGCTGACATGACGGAAAGCAATAACGGCCACTACAACCGCCAAGCGGTTTGCAGGGCCGCACTCGAGCCTGGTTCCTCTCTAAGCTTTATGGTCCGGGGCCGGCTCGTCCTGCTCAAACATGCTCTGTGCGGTCTTGATGGCCGTGATGATAATAACGGGCACCGCGCCGATCATTCCCGCAAAGAACAGGTATTTAAATACCGGCAAAATATAATGGACCACGAAATTCACAACTCGCTCATTGTAGTCTCTACAGAGAGTGGAATCAAAAAAACCGCAATTACCGCGACGTTCAGATGGTAATCAGCCACCGCAATCCCCCGCGGGAGAGGTGCGCCATGCTTTTCCGGTTCCCGCTGGCGCCGTCAGCCGTTTGCTAAAATTCTCCACAGTGCGCACTATTCCATCCAGAGCCTGGGCGCTGGCGGCCCTCTCCAGCGTGCTCCAGATACTTATTTTTCCCAAACCTTCATTGTTTTTCTTGTGCTGGATTGCCTTTACGCCACTCATTTATGCCCTTCTGCGCGGCCGCGGCGGCGACGGCGAACTGGTGGACTCTGAAGGCCGCTCTTTGCGCCCGTTTACTGTGAAGCAGGGCTTTCTGATCGCCTGGGTCTGCGGCGTCCTCTGGTATCTGGGATCCTGCTATTGGGTTTATCCCGTCATGAATGATTATGGCGGCCTGAATCCAATCGCTGCAGCGTTGATCACCATGGTTTTCTGCGTAATCATGGCGCTGCATCATGGAGCGTTCGGCGGGTTGCTGGTATTGATGTCTCGCCGTTCGTCTCTCGGGAATCGACGGCCACTCTTCCTGGCTCCTTTTTTCTGGGTGGCCATTGAATACTTTCGCGATCGTGTGACCGGCGTTCCCTGGCTGCCTCTGGGCAGCGCTCAGGTGAATAACGTTCCATTTGCTCGTATTGCTGAAGTAACCGGCGTTTACGGCCTGTCATTTGCCGTGATGCTGGTGAACTGCGCGTTCGCGGCTGGATTGTTGCTGTATGGCAGGCGGCGTACCAATCTGCTGATCTCGGCGACTGCGGCCGCCATCGCGTTACAAATGGGGATCTTTGCCAAAGCTGAGGTCTTTCCGGCGAGCAAGGAGGCTCTGCTGGTGCAGGAGAATGTCCCTATCCTGGATCCCAACCAGTGGACGCCGCAGCTCTATGACCAGACCATCGGCTCGCTGGCCCAGCTCAGCGTTCCCCAGCACCGTTCGAACTCGGATGATCTTGGCCTGATCGTCTGGCCGGAATCGCCGGCTCCGTTCTTCATTGATGACCCGCGCCTGCGGCCATGGCTTGCCACCATTGCGCGCGACTCTAATTCGTACCTGGTCATCGGCAGCGTAGGCACCGCGCCCAGCAAGGTTCCTGGGAGCCAGCAATTGCTGAACTCGGCGCTCGTTGTCGATCCCAGCGGGCGCTTTCTTGGACACTATGACAAGATCCATCTGGTTCCTTTTGGCGAGTACGTGCCCCTGCAGGAGTACTTGGTTTTCGCCAAGAAGTTGACCCGTGAGGTGGGCGATTTTGCCCGCGGCACGGAGCGCAAGGTCTTCGATATCGATGGCACCCGCATCGGAGTTTTCATTTGCTATGAATCCATCTTTCCTGATGAGGTGCGCCAGTTCACGGCCAACGGCGCCCAGGTGCTGGTGAACATCTCCAATGACGGCTGGTACGGCGAAACCGGAGCGCCCTTCCAGCACCTGGAAATGGCGCGCATGCGCGCAATTGAAAACCACCGCTGGGTTCTGATTGCCACCAACAATGGCGTGACTGCGTCCATTGATCCCTATGGCCGCATAGTCAAGAAGCTTCCACGGAACGTGCGGGCCTCGCTGGTAGCGCCGTTTGCTCCGCAGATTGAAACCACCTTTTACGTACGCTACGGAGACGTGTTTGCCTGGTTTTGTGTGGTAATCTCGATATTGGCCATCTTCGTGCGCACACGCATCAGGGCGCATACCATGATTGAAGCGCGCCCGGCTTGAAAAGCGCGGCATGGCAGGAAACAGCCCTATGGTTGAGATAGAAGAATTAGAACGGGATTACGCCTCCATTCGTGACAAGGTCGCGGACCTGCGGAGCTATCTTTGACGCAGCCTCACTGCGGACCCAACTTGCTGAAATAGAAAAACAGATCGCCGACCCGAGCGTGTGGTCGAACCAGGAGAAGTCGCAGCAGCTCATGCGACAGCGCAAGCGCCTGGATAGCTCGCTGGCGATGGATACAGATCTCACCCGGCGGGTGGAGGACATTTCCGCGTACTTTGATCTGGCCCGCGAAGGAGAATCAGTCACCGGCGAGCTGAAAAAAGAGATCGACGACCTGCGCGCCATCGCCGAGAAGATGGAGACGCAAACACTTCTCTCCGGCGAGAACGACCTGCGCAATGCCATCGTCACCATTCATCCTGGAGCAGGAGGGACGGAGTCGCAGGACTGGGCGGAGATGCTCATGCGCATGTATCTGCGTTGGGCGGAGCGCCAGGGTTTCAGCACTGAAGTTCTGGAGTATCAGCCGGCAGAAGAAGCCGGCATCAAGTCGGCCACGTTCACTGTGAATGGCGATTACGGTTATGGGCTTCTCACCAGTGAGATCGGCGTGCATCGGCTGGTGCGTATCTCTCCGTTCGACCAGCAGAGCCGGCGGCATACGTCGTTCGCCAGCGTCTTTGTCTCGCCGGAAATTGATGACTCCATACAGATTGACGTCAAGCCGGAAGAGATTCGGATTGATACTTATCGCTCCGGAGGCAAAGGCGGCCAGCACGTGAATACCACTGATTCAGCGGTACGAATCACGCACCTTCCAACAGGGATCGTGGTGGCCTGCCAGAATGAGCGCTCGCAGCATAAGAACCGTGACAAAGCGTTCAAGATTCTGCGTTCCAAGCTTTACGAATATGAGCTGGAGAAGAAGCGCGAAGCCACAAAAAAAGTGGAAGACGCGAAGCTCGACATCGACTTTGGCTCTCAGATACGCTCTTACGTGCTGGCGCCCTACCGCCTGATCAAGGACCACCGCACAAAAATGGAGGTCGGCGATGTGGACCGCGTGCTGGATGGTGATCTGAATCCGTTCATCCGCGCTTATCTGCTGGCCCGGCGCAACCAGGGGGACGGCGCGGGAGCCGTTGGCTAAGCTCAAACGATGTCGACGATCTTTGAAATGATCAAGCGCAATGCCGTTCCAGCGGCAGTGATGCGCACGGCGTCCAAAGGAGCTCTTCCTGTCCCTGCGGAGCAGATGCTGGAAATCCTGGTTTACCTTACTCAGAATCCGGTGTTCGCTCAGGACGCCAGAATGACCCTGGCCAGCTTCGATTTGCCCTCGACCCTCACTATTGTTGCCAGTCCGCAGGCCGCGCCTGAGGTCCTGGGCTACTACTGGTCGGCGGAAAATCGACGCCCGGCGCTCATGCCGGCTCTCATTGAGAATCCCGCGATCACCGATTCACTGGTGATGGAGCTGGCGGCGGACGCTCCGCGTGAGATCGTTACCATGCTGCTGGCCAGCGAACGTGTCCGAAAATCGTATGCTGTGATTGAGGCCCTGGGTACGAATCCCAATGTGACAGCCGATGAGCTGCGCCAGCTCAAAGGCGAACCTGCTCCGGAATCCACGGATAGTGTTGATGCCGAGACCGAAGCGCTTCATCGCAGCTTCGAGCAGCAGCATGCGGCGGAAATCGCGGCCGAAGAGGGGAAGGCATTTGAGCTTGTTCAGGGAGAGAGCGATGAGATGGCTTCCACGGAACAACAGGTCGCCGAACAATCCGAGCCTGTTGCTACACCGGAAAGCAATCAGGGGCTCGCAGCCGCGGCTCTTGCTTCGCATGACCGCGGGGCTGCTGAACCCGCACCGGAAGCCAAGAAACTAACTCTCCTGCAGAGACTCAGCAGAATGAAAGCCTCAGAGCGCGTGAAAACCGCCTTTACGGGCGGACGCGAAGAGCGAGCCGTGCTGATCCGCGATGCCGCCAGAATTGTGCAGAATGCGGTGCTGTCGTCGCCCAAACTGACCGACCCCGAAGTGGAGGTGTTCGCCGCGGCAAAGAACGTCCATGACAACGTGCTGCGGGAGATCGCGCGCCACCGCCGCTTCATGCGCAACTATTCCGTAGTACGGAACCTGGTCCAGAATCCGAAGACGCCCTTGGATGTTGCTCTTCCGTTGGTGAAAATGCTGATGGTCTTCGATCTCAAGAGCCTGCAGCGGAGCAGGAACGTCTCGGAAACCATTCGTTCACTGGCAGCGAAGTACTACCGCGAAAAGGCACTGTCCGGCGGCAGAACGAAGGATTGAGGCGGCAACTTTATAGGTTTAATTTGCTTCTCGTAAAATGGCTTCTCGTTGGAGGGGGACTGTGGGCGCAAATGCGAACGATGAGATCGGAAATCTGCTGAAGCGGTCAAAAAACATTGCCGTCGTGGGACTCTCTGACAGTCCATTGCGGCCAAGCTATGGCGTTTCTGCGTACATGCAGAGTCAAGGCTACAAGATCATCCCAGTGAATCCAACGATACGAGGAGCGCTGGGAGAAAAAGCAGTGCCGACACTTGGCGACGTGCAGGAGAAGATTGACATCGTGGATGTTTTCCGCCGTTCCGAGTACGTTGCTGAGCTGGTCGATGAGGCTATTCGCATGAAAGTTCCGGCTTTATGGCTGCAGGAAGGTGTAGTGGATGAAGCTGCTGCCGAAAAAGCGCGCAAGGCAGGAATTCAAGTTGTGATGGACCGTTGCATTTTGAAGGAGCACAGAGCGCGGTTTTCGTGACCGTGGACGAACTCAGCGCCGCTGATTTGCGCGGATCTACACTAGTCAAGTCTCTCTTGCTTCTGAGCAGCGCCTGATTCATAGAACCTGCGGTCGAGCCCGGAAAGGGAAGCGCGATTCATTGCCCGGTTCAGGGCGAGCCGCTTACAATAGGTTTCACGCAAATAATTCCAGGTTCATGCGTTCATCAAAGTAAATCGTGAGCGGAGATGTAATGATCCGAACCCGCAACACCCCCAGGCTGGCGCTGTTTGCCGCCATCTCCATGCTGCTGATGAGCGGCTGCAATGATACATTGCGCCAGTTCATTACCGCTGTCCCAGGGCCGGGCGGCAATCCGGCGGGAGCGCCTTCCCACGCCATCGTTCTTTCCACCAATCCGGCCACGCCCAGTGATGGAAGCGTGGCGGTGGGCAGTGATCTGCATATTGATGTGTCCGGCGATACCGTGGTGGGTGTGGTTCCAGTGGGCCCGAATCCTGTCTTTCTGGGCAAGACAACGAACCGAGCCTTCATTTTGGACGGGCAGGGCGCGACTCCGAATGGGGCGGCAACGGTCACCTCCTACATCGCTCTGCTGCCCCAAAGTTCCACTCCTACCACTACAACTTTGCCTGCCGGGACCGATCCCGTAGCCGGAGGATTCAGCAGTTCTGGGAATTTTTACCTGGTGCAAAGCGCCAACATTGATCCGACCATTCCTGGCCTTAATAACGCCGGCATGATCGCAGCCAATGTCAATGCCATTACAACCACGATTCCGGTAGGGACGAACCCGGTGGCGGTGGTGGGGAACAACAGCAACAACAAAGTCTATGTCGTGAATCAGGGCAGCAACGACGTCACTGTGATCTCCACGATCGATAACTTTGTCCTAAGCACCATACCGGTGGGAACTTCTCCAATCTGGGGGGTGATGGCTACCGATGGAGTTCACGCTTTTATCGTGAACCAGGGCAGCAACGACGTGAGCGTGATAGACACTTTCCTCGATAAGGTGATTGCCACCATACCGGTGGGCAGTTCGCCCAACTATGCGGTGTTTGAGCCGACGAACCAGAGGGTCTACGTCTCCAATACCGGCAGCCCGGTGATCAGCGTGATCAAAGCGAATGGAATCGATCTGGCAAACCAGGTGCTGCCGACCAAGATTGCCGATATCCCGATCCCCGCGCCTGCTACGTCGGTGGCCGCGCTGCCGGATGGTTCTCGAGCCTATGCAGCCATGGGGGGATGTCCGGCCGGCACGAACCACACCAACATTCTTGCCTCCCTTGTTGCCGACCCGCCTACCACGTGCCTGGGCAATCAGGTGGCGGTAATTGACACGCAAGCTCTCGCCCTAAAGAAGCTGATCACGGTTGGTGAAGGTGCGGTTTCGATTGACGCAGCCGGCAATTCGCAACGTGTGTACGTGATTGGGGCGAACATTACAGTCCCCAACCCTAACCCGGCGCTTCTGCCGCTTCGGGCGGCGAACGTTTCCATCATCAATACGGCTGACGATACCGTGCTGAGCACCGTTCCGATTCCGCAGCAGAGCCTGGGCTGCCAGAACCCGAAGGCGTGCCCCCAGAACGCGACACAAATACCATTCATGGTGAGAGTGTTTCCGTAGCCTGCGCTGTGTCCGCGCGCGAGGACTATTTTCAGGGTTTCGATGGGCGCGATTCTACTCATATCGAACCGCGACCATAGGATCTACGCTCGTAGCCCGACGAGCGGGGACGTAGCTGGCAAGCAACGCAACCGCGGCGAGCAGGCCGGTGATTCC
>Ga0134125_10001255_pt1 | contig 31328 bp, 20 predicted proteins | sample KB31751_FD_96464 | JGI IMG/M metagenome (GOLD analysis project Ga0134125, IMG submission 96464) | Terrestrial soil microbial communities with excess Nitrogen fertilizer from Kellogg Biological Station, Michigan, USA - KB3-175-1 | ecosystem: Environmental > Terrestrial > Soil > Unclassified ... | reverse complement strand
GTTGCACCCATATCTATTAATAATAATTGATTGCCTGCAACCGGTGCAGTAGTGGGGTGCGCATGAGGGAGCGCGGTGCGCGGGCCGGAAGCAACAATTGTTTCAAACGACGGTCCGTCGGCGCCCAACTGACGCATCCGATACTCGATTTCGGCGGCCAGATCGACCTCGGTCATACCGGGGCGAAATCCACGCAGCGCCTGGTCGAGCGCGGCGGAGTTCAGGTCTACCGCAGCTTTGATGGTCCCAATCTCGGCTGGGGATTTTACCATCCGTATTTGTTCTATAACGCCGGCAATGGGGATTAGCTTGACGTTTTTCGCTTCGCGCTTCAGAAAGTCGTAGCTTTCGAAGGAAATGCGTCCCCGCTCAAAGCCCAGCCGCTGAATGCCTAGCCTTCGGAACCACTTTGATACTTCCACCAGGAGCGGGCCGCTAGCGATTTTTACGTCGCAATCCGATTCCAAGGGGGCTTGGGCTTGGTAGCGCGGATCGGTAAAAAGAATGGCGCGCGATTCGGAAAGAAGCAGAGCGCCGTTGCTGCCGGTAAAGCCGCTGAGATAGCGGACGTTAGGCAGCGCGGTAACAAGCAGCGAATCAATGCGGTGTTGCCGGAATAGTGCAAGGAGTTGTTGCCGGCGGCCGGCGTATTCCGTCGGCGCGGCCTGCTTGGATTTTTTCCTGGCCATGGATTAAGGCTTTAACAGCAGCTTGCCGCTGGTTTTGCGGCCTTCGAGATCGCGATGCGCATCCGCGGCAGCAGCCAGCGGATAGACCTTGTATATGTTGAGAGAGAGTTTCTTCGCCGCGAGCCACCCGAACAATTCCGATGCTCGCCATTCCAGATCTTTGCGTTCGCTGATGTAATTACCGAGCGACGGGCGCGTGAGAAAGAGCGAACCTTTCTGGCTTAGAACAAGTGGGTCGATGGAACCGACTGCGCCGCTCGACTGGCCGAAACTAACCATCATGCCCCGCGGCCGGAGGCAATCGAGGCTTTTATGGAAGGTGGTCGCTCCTACGGAATCGTAAGCGACGTCCACTCCTTTACCAGCGGTGATCCGCTTCACTTCCTCTAGGAAGTCCTGCTTCGTATAAAGGATTACGTCGTCTGCCCCGTGCTGTTGGGCCAGCTTGGCTTTTTCCGGGGTGGATGTGGTGCCAATCACATGAGCGCCCGCGAGCTTCGCTAGCTGAGCGGTCAACAGGCCCGCTCCGCCCGCTACTGCGTGTACGAGGCATGTATCTCCGGGCTTCAACGGGAATGTGGATCGCGTGAGGTAATGCGCGGTCATGCCCTGCAGCATCACGGCGGCGGCGTCTTCAAAAGAAACGGTTTCAGGAATCGTCACCAGATTTGCTGCTGGGACTACGGCATATTCGGCATAAGCGCCGCGCGTCATGGCCCAGGCAACTCGCGCACCAACGGGGAGATTCACACCTGGCCCTACAGCAGCAACGGTGCCCGCGCCTTCGTTACCCAAGAAAATCGGTTTTTCAGGAGCTTTATAGAGGCCGGTGCGGAAGTAAATATCAATGAAGTTGACTCCGGCGGCTGCCACTTTAATCAGCGCCTGGCCCTGCTGTGGCTCCGGTGTCGGTAGATCGGAATACTTCAGGTTTTCAGGACCGCCGGCGGGGTCCGCGACCATCGCTTTCATAAGAAGTGATTGTATCGTTTGGGGCATTCTTTATGCCGGCAACGCCTTGGATAGGGTGCGGTTGATAGCGCAATAGGCCAGTCCGACAATGGAGACAAACATCATCAGCACCTCGCTATCCCCGAGATTGAATTCGAACAATCCTTCGACCAGAATCGCGATGGTAATGGCGATGGCGGCGTGCAGCACGAATCTCTCTTCCGATCGTCCGGGCGGGAGTTTTCGCAAAGCGCGGAATGCGTCCCACAACATGGTTCCGATGAACCACAGCATGACGAGCATGGCGGGAACGCCGCGTTCCGCGGCATATTGCAGGTAGATGTTATGCAGGTGGCCGTAGTATCCGGTGGGCAGCGGGCGCGGAATGGATGGCGGGACATACGACTTGAACTGTTTCCCAATCTGTTCCGGACCGAGACCGAGCAGCGGATGCGCCTTAATCATTTCCAGGCCGGTGATCCAGGTAACCACGCGGTGCTCGTTCGAATCGGTGTCACCGTGCGGATTGATGAAGGAGACAAGCCGTTCGTGCGTATCGCCGGGCCCGATGGCTACGAACAAAATGATGACCGCGGGAACGATCCAAACCATCTTTGGCTTCCAGAACCAGAACAGATAGAGCGTGGAGGGAACGGCGGCGACCCAGATGCTGCGGGTCCAGCCGAGGCAGATGGCAGTGCCCAGGACCAAAATGCTCAAGTAAGCCCAACTCGGCAGCCGCTTTTTCGAAAAGAGAAGCTGGGCGAGTAGAAAAAGCAGCACGGAAAGCTGGAGCGCTCCGAAGGTCATCCAGTGGCTTTCAAAACCCGTGATGCGGGCGCCAACATATGCAGTGTAAAAATCCTCGCCGGTTACTTGCGAATGATGGTATTTTTCGAAAAATTGAATGATGCCCCAGGCTCCCGATGCCGTTGCGGTGATAGCCCACCCTGCCGCCACATAGTAGAGTTTCGAGAACTGGCGTGAAAACACGCCATACATGAGAGGAATGAGCAGGAAGACATAAAATTTGCGGATCTGGGCGCGGCCGCCCCAAGGATCAACCGAATGAAGCAGCGAAATAAACGTCAACACAAAGAACACCAGCAGCGGGAGCCCGATGCGCGGAAATTGTAATTTCCGGCGGAATACGAGCATGAGACCGATGCCTACACCGAGCAATATCTGGCTGATGGCTATGGAGACGTGAATGAGCGCGGCGGCCGCGATGGCGGTCCACAAAAGGACGGAATCCTGCCGTTGGGAGTCGGAGAACATGAACTTCTCACTATGCCAGAATGGTGATCGAACGCCCGAATATGCAAGTCTATTTGCTGCGGCACGGAATTTCCGAAGATCAGCAGGTGGGCAAGAGCGATGCGGATCGCAAGCTTACACAGGAAGGCCGCCGAAGGCTTCGTGAAACCTTGCGCGTTGCTGCCCAAGCCGAGGTTAAACCTTCGCTCATTTTGGCGAGCCCGCTAGTTCGCGCTGTGGAAACAGCCGCGATCGTGCGCGATGTACTGCGTTGTTCGAGCGAAATTCTGCAGACCAAAGTCCTGGTTCCGAACGCGCAGCCAGAGCAGGTATGGGATGAGATTCGGATACATCGCGATGAAACGGAATTACTGCTGGTAGGCCATGAACCGCTTTTCGGCCAATTGGCGGCGCATCTGCTAAGCGCGCCTGAGTTACGAATCGATTTCAAAAAAGGTGCGCTGTTGCGGGTCGATTTTGAGTCGATCGGCCTGACGCCGCACGGCACGTTGCGATGGTTTCTCACTTCGAAGCTGGCACACGAGCACGCGACTATTTCGGCCAAAAAATAATTGTTTACGCTGGTTTTACAATGAGGGCAAATGCGATGGCATGGCGCGCTGGCTTTTCTCATGTTATGCGCGCCGTTGCTTGCGCAAGCGCCCGATGTTTCAAAGCTTGAGGCGGACGCGCGCGCGAAGTTAGCTGCCCGCGACGCGCAGGGCGCGCTCGCCGACTACCGGAAATTAGCGAAACTGCTGCCCCACTCCGCGCGTTATCAGGACGAAATCGGATTCCTGCTCGCCGCAACTGGACAAGCATCCGCTGCCCTGCCGTACTTCCGGCGGGCCACAGAACTCGACCCAAAATTCGCGGCGGGATGGTTTCATCTCGGTGCGGGATTGATGATGGAGCACGAATCGGAAGATGGTGTGAAGGCGTTAGAAAAAGCCGTCGCGCTTGCCCCTGCCCAGGCAGATTACCGTTTCCGTCTCGGACAGGCTTATAACGATACGGAGCGCTTTCCCGAGGCGGTTGCGCAGTTGAGCGCGGCCGCGAAGCTGAATCCATCGAAAGCGGGAATTTGGGAAGCGTTGGGAATTGCCTATCAACGGCAACAGCAGAACGCCCAGGCCCGTGATGCGTACCAAAAAGCATTGACGCTCGATCCGAAGGATAAAGACATTCGAAACAACTACGCGTACACGCTGGTGGTGACCGGCAATCCGCAGGAAGGTTTGAAACAGTTTAACCAGGTGCTGGCTGAGGATCCGGACGACGTTCGCGTTCAGGTAAATATTGGTTATGCGTATATCGCGGCGGGGCGTTATCAGGAGGCGATCAAGCAGCTCTCCGAAGTAACAAGCAAGCATCCGGAAAACGCGTCGGCGCATTACGATCTGGGCATTGCTTATAAACAGACCGATAATCTTGCCCGTGCCAAAGAGGAATTGGAAAAAGCAGTGGAACTGGAGCCAACGCTCGCCGCCGCGCACTATTCACTGGGATTGACGTATGAGGATTCGAGCGAGCCCGAGAAGGCCATCGCGCAGTTTCGCGAGGCAGTGAAGACGAATCCAAAATACGCGGAAGCGTGGTTCAAACTGGGCATGCTGCTTAAGGACCAGGACGATAAGGCGGGAGCTATTGACGCGCTGCGTCATTCCGTTTCGCTCGATAGCAAAGATGCAGGTGCCTTTAACACGCTGGCTTTGCTGTTAAAGCGGACCGGCGATGCCGAAGGGGCCAAAGAGGCATTCGCGAAAGCTGCCGCGCTGCGCAAAGCGGAAGCAGACGAAAAAGCAAAAGCGCTGCGGGATGGTGCGGTGCGGGCAAAGGAGCATTTGGAGGAGAAGCAGTAATGCGCTACTTCGAAATGTTATGGCTGCGAAGGATTGTCGGGATGCAAAGAGAGCAACAACGAGCGGGGCTTATGATGGCGCACTATTTCGAGCGATACGTCGCGTCCGGCCGCGGCTTGCTGCTGCAGCGATACGGCCAACTCGCGCGGACCGGCGATTGGTTTTCCGTTGCATTCGACGAGCACATCTCCTGCCTTGAGACCGGCGCGCTGGCCGATCGAATTGGGAAGTACGAACCGGATAAGTACGCCTTGTTTCACGCCGAAAAATTGGGCCAGTTGCGAATCGATGCCCTCATATTCGATGCCGGCGAGTTGACTATGCCAGCGTAAAGCCGGGCTCGGCAGATCGGGCATCAGAAAGCTGGGAGAAAACAGATCGACGCGCGATACCGGTATAGATCCGGTGAGCTTTGGGCGCGCGGAGAGAACGGCGGATAGATGAATCACCTTGCCGCGCCGGAAGACAGCGAGAAACGACTTGTGACCCGGTTGCGTTTGACTTACCAATACGCCAAGGTCTGCCGAGCCCGTAATATCGACGCCATCAAACTGCAGCACAACGTCGTTCGGCTTTAGGCCGGCTTTCGCCGCCGGTGAGTGGGGCTGGACGTTGTCGACGAGAGCGCCACGGGTTTCCGGCATCCCGAGCGATGCGGCGAGGCTATCATCAACCGGAATAACAGCGACACCAAGGTAGCCGTAGGATGACGAGTCGGAAGCCGGGCGCGCTTTGTCCTGGGACTTTGCCAATCCCGAAAGACTGAGGCATAGGAGCAGACAACCAAACCAGACAAAACGCATGACCGACACTAAATAGTAGGACGGACCCGGGGGCGAGATGTCACGCTGAAAACGCGGCCTTAGTATACGCGGGCAGAGCCGGAAGGAGCATGAAGCGCCTGCTGGCAGCGCATACGGATATAACCGTCGGGATCGGATCGCATCACCGATTCGAGCGCTCCGGCAAGCTGCGGCGTGAGAGTCAGGCCGCCTCGCGGCGGGGCAAGCAAGTCGATCGCCTGGGTACGAACATCGGCGCTCCGGTCGTGAGCAAGAACGGAAAGAAGCGTCTCGCGAATTTCGGGATCGGGCGGAAACTGGCCCAGGGCCTGAAGAGCCTTAAGGCGCACGCCGGCGTTTGGATCGTTGCGAACTGAGTAGAGCAGGGCCGTGCGCACATCACCGCTGCCATCGTCTTTCAGTAGTTCGAGAGAGTCGAGGCGGATTGCGGGGTCGATAGACTCCTTCGATGCGGCAAGCAGTAACCGGCGAATACGCACGTCGTCGCGGGTGCCGGTGATTACGTGCTCGCGAACTTCGTCAACAACAATTTGAATTCGATCGTCGTCGCCGCTCTGGATATTACGCACATGCGCGTCGAGCGGATTGAACACGTTCATTTCCGAAACGCCATCGAGCGGCGAATGGACCCAAAATCCGCGCGCTTCTGTCAGGCGGCTGAGGCCGAAGCCCAGACAGACCAGCAACGATGCGGTGGCAATGCGCATCGACCAGGCATTGGAGCGGAAGCCGAGGCTATCGAGCCAGCGAAGCCATGCCGGCTGGCGCGTTTCGCGGATAACCTCCAACGATTCGTGCAACTCGCGGCGGCAATGCGACAGAACATCAAGGGGAACTTCGGACGGAACGGCATGGGCGGCCTGGTGCCAGAGTTTCTCGCGCTCCAGCGCGGCGCGGCAATGAGCGCATTCTGCCAGGTGCTGCTCGATCTGTTCTTCCGTTGTGAAATCGAGCTCGCCGTAGACGTAGAGCGAAAGATTTTCCTGGACGTCTGAGCAGGTCATACGAAATCACCGAGCGCGGCGCGCATCTTTTGGGTTGCGCGGAACAGGCAATTTTTGGCTGCTTCTTCGGTGGTACTCAGGGCGTCGCCAATGGCTCGCAGCCGCATACCCTGGTAATGACGCATTTCAAACACCAGGCGCTCACGCGGACTGAGTTCATCGAGGGCGGCGTGGATGCGGCCGTTCAGTTCAGCGGCGAATAACTGGCGCTGCGGGTCAACCCCAGCACGATCCTCGGCCACCAGAGCGAGGCGGTCCACTGTTGTGTCGCCCACAGTACGCGTGGCAGGCTCCTCTTTACGAACCTTGCGTTTCCTGAGCTGATCGAGGCAAAGGTTCGAAACGATGCGGTAAAGCCAGGTGTGGAAGCTGCAATCGAAGCGGAACGAATCGAGGTTTTTGTAAACCCGCAGAAACGTTTCCTGATAAATGTCACGCGCATCTTCTTGCGAACGCAGGAGGTTATACGCGAGCCGCAGGACCGAATGGTCATAGTTTCGGACCAGGCGTTCAAAGGCGTCCGTGTTTCCACCCTGGGCTGCGCGGATCAGTGCGGCCTCATCGGTACGGTTCAGCGTTGCCGTTCGCGGCGCTATCTGTTCCAGGACATCAACTCGGGTATCCACCAATTCGGTAGACGTATGAAACGGGCTGCGGTCACGACGGAAATCGGAAAAAAGCAGATTCGAACAAACGAACCCAATTCGGTCTTGCATTTAGGCGAATAAAAGACGAATATAAAGCAGAAGGGCTTTCCCATGTCTGCCACTGCTGCTCCCGCCTTAATTGGTATCGCCAAACTGGCAAGCCAGGGACATGCTCTGACGCAGAAACGGCGTGTGGAATACCGGAGTCTGCCGACGAGAAAGTGGTTGAACCGGTGTACTTCGGAACGGGTTCCATTCGATTGGACGATTAACCCTTACCGGGGGTGCGAGTTCGGCTGCAAGTACTGTTATGCGCGGTACACGCATGAATTTATGGAGCGCCGGGACCCCGCGGCGTTTGAGACCGAAATTTACGCGAAGGAATGGGACGCGGCGGGGTTTGCGGAGGAATTGAGGCATGTGCAGGAAGGTCAGACGATTGCGCTGGGTACGGCGACCGACCCTTATCAACCGGCGGAGCGAAACCAGAACCTAACGAGACGAGTGGTGGAGTCGCTGCAAAAAGCTTGGGGGCTGCGGATTTATTTAACAACGAAATCGGATCTGGCGGCGCGGGATGTGGATTTGTGGATGAAGATCGCGCAACGCAATCAAGTCAGCATAACGATGACGGTGACGACGACAGACCGGGGACTCGCGCGGTTGTTGGAACCGTACGCTCCGCGGCCCGACTTGAGACTCGAAGCCGTGAAGACGCTCAGCGGGGCCGGTTTAAAGGTCGCGGTAATGGCGAGCCCAGTGTTACCGCTGATTACAGATAGCGAGGAAAATCTGAACCAAGTGGCTCTATGCGCGAAAGCAGCGGGAGCACGGAGTTTCGGCGCACACGTGTTGTTCTTGAAGCCCTGCGCGGCGCGCGTTTTCTTTCCGTTTCTCGAAGACCAATTTCCCCACCTTGTGGCGCGATACCGGGCAAATTATAGAGAAGAAGCGTTTTTGCATGGCAGCTATCCGGGGAGGATTCGAAGCATGGTGCAGGAAATACGGGAGAGACATGGACTAGCGGGCCGCGATTTTGAAGAGATGCCGGCGGGTCCGCAGCTACGGTTGTTTTGAGCAAGTTGCGCAAACCTCTTGACCGAAGTTGGCTTACTAAGCAAACTTAGTATGTGGCTCGACAGGATTCATTTCAAGGCTCGATTCCCTTATTGGTGCTGAAGATACTCGCGAGAAGAGGGCCGCTCCACGGTTATGGCTTGGCAACCCGCATCAAACAGGTTTCGCGGGATGTTTTAGATGTGGAGGAGGGATCTCTATATCCTGCTTTGCATCGCATGGAAGAAGCCGGCTTGATTCAAGCAGAGTGGGTAGTCACGGACAAGAACCGGCGGGCACGCATGTATCAGATTACGCATGCGGGAAAAAAGGAACTTGAACACGAAGAGAGCCGCTGGCTTTCTATATCGAGGGCGATTGGGAGAGTTTTGAAAGAGGCGTAATCCATGTCATTGCTATCACGGTTTGTTGCGGTGTTCCGGCGAGAGCGCGTCAACCGGGAGATTGACGAAGAGCAGGAGTTCCATATCGCTTCGTTGACGGACGAGCTGCTAGAGGCCGGGATGGAGCCGGAGGAAGCAGCGCGGCAGGCGCGCCTTCAATTCGGGAATCGAACACGTATGAAGGCGGAAAGCCGGGATGCGCGTTTGTTTGGATGGCTGGAGACAACAGGGCAAGACCTGTATTACGGCGTTCGCACGCTGCGAAAATCGCCGGGATTTGCCACGGTCGCAATTTTGACACTGGCGATTGGGATCGGCGCGAATACGGCAATTTTTTCCGTGGTGAACGGCGTACTGCTGAATCCGCTGCCGTATCACAATCCCGAACGGATTGTGTCGCTGTTCGAAGCGACATCCAGTTACAAGAACGGACCGATTTCTTACCCCAATTTTCTTGATTGGCAGCGCATGAACCGTACCTTCTCCGCGATAGTCGCCTATCGCCAAGCAGCGTTCAATCTTTCCGGACAAGGAGAACCCGAGCACCTGGAAGCGGAAATGATTTCTGCTGGCTTGTTCGAAATTCTAGGTGTTCGCCCTGTCATGGGGAGAACGTTCACGAAGGAAGACGACCGCCTTGGGGTAACTCCTACGGCGATGATTTCGGAGCAGCTATGGAGACGAAAATTTGGCTCCTCAAAAGACATCATTGGCCAGCGCTTAATCGTGGATGGTATTGGAAGGACGGTGGTGGGCATCGTCCCCGCTGATTTTCGCCTCCGACTTCATAATTTTCAAGAAGGCACCTTTCTCAATCAAGTCTATGTTCCGATCGGCAACTGGAATGAGCCGCGATTTTATGGAAATCGAGGTGGAGGTTGGGGGATGAATGCAATTGGGCGCCTAAAACCAGGAGTGACGCTCGAAAAAGCACGCAGCGATATGAATCGTGTGTCGCGTCAACTTGCTGCTACATATCCTGATACGGCTAGCAACGAAAAAGCCAATCTAATTCCTCTGAAAAAGGAAGTTGTCGGCGACATCCGTCCTGTACTGTTGCTCCTTCTTGGTGCAGTTGGATTCGTGCTGCTGATCGCTTGCGTGAATGTGGCGAACCTGCTGCTTGCTCGCGCAACCTCAAGGCAGCGCGAATTTGCGATCCGGTTAGCGATAGGCGCGGGACAGGTGCGCATGGTTCGCCAATTGCTAACGGAAAGCATTCTTCTAGCGTTAATCGGCGGCGGACTCGGATTGCTTCTTGCAAAATTCGGAACGGCTGTGGCTATTGCTGCGCTACCTCAAACATTGCCTCGGAGCGAAGGCATCGGTATCGATTTCCATGTTTTGTTCTTCACAATTTTCATATCTGTGGCCACGGGTGTCGTGTTCGGGCTTGCACCGGCGTTGAAAACTTCACATGCCGATATTGCAGGCGATCTTAAGGGGACCGCGCGATGTATTGCAAGGACGCGCAGCCGTATGCAAACCGTTTTCGTAATGACGGAAATAGCTATGGCGTTGGTGCTACTGGTAGGCGCCGGGTTGATGATTCGCACGCTATTTGCTTTGTGGAACATTGATCCAGGCTTCAGTTCCACCCATGTCACAAGTCTCTTTATTTCGCCGCCGCCATCTCTGCGCACAGCACCCTCCACAGCTATTCGAACCTTTCTCAGCCGCGTACATGAGACTGTCAAAGCCACGCCTGGCATTGAGGACGCTTCCCTTAGCTGGGGCTCTGGCCCGATGGAAGGCGATAGCGAATGGGCCTTTTGGTTTATCGGAAGGCCCAAGCCCGCGCGAAGGGCCGATCTACCATTGGCAATCACCTATATCGTCGAACCTGATTATTTCAAAGCACTCAGAATTCAACTCAAACGCGGACGCTTTCTAACGGATGCCGATGATGAGAGGTCAACTGCGGTTGCCCTAATCGATGAAAAACTGACCGAAAAATATTTTTCCGGAGAAGACCCCATAGGTCGATATCTGGATCTAAATGCAGGCTCATCGGGAGACGACAAAATGCCGAATCCGAAAATCGTCGGAGTTGTCCGGCATGTGAATCAGTGGGGACTCGACTCGGATACAGCTGGCATGATACAAGCACAAATCTATCTGCCCATTGCGCAATTGCCGGACGGCATCGTAAATATGGCAGCAACAGGAATAGGCCTGTATATTCGCGGTAAACACAGCACTCCTAGTTTTGGAGTGCTACGGAAGCGGCTTCTTGCGATAAATGGCGAGACAGTAGCCTTTGGCAATGAGCCATTGAAAGAGGTTGTCTCGGCAACTATTGCCGGCAAGCGCTTCACGATGGCGCTGCTGTCGGTGTTTGCTGCACTGGCGCTGCTTTTGGCGAGCATCGGGATTTATGGCGTGTTGTCATACCTGGTCGCGCAGCGCACACAGGAGATTGGCGTCCGTATGGCATTGGGAGCCGCGCGATGGGATGTGATGCGGATGATTCTGAAGGATGGAGCGCGCCTGGCAATTACCGGAATCGGAATTGGTCTAGCGGCGGCGCTAGGGCTTACCCGTTTGATGGCAAGTATGTTGTTCGGCGTAAAACCGGCGGATGTGCCGACGTTTGCCCTGGTTTCACTGCTGCTTGCGGCGGTTGCGCTATTGGCGTGCTACGTGCCGGCACGACGGGCTATGAAGATCGACCCGATGACGGCCCTACGGAACGAGTAATGGATTTTGGAGAGATGCCGGCGGGTCCGCAGCTACGGTTGTTTTAGAAAGAAGCGCAATGCTACGGTTTCCACGTACGGGAACAGGCAGAGAAGCCGGTGGGTCGTAACACATCGATTTCAATTTTCCAGGGGCGGCTTTCGCTGAATTCGAGCGCGAGCGCGAGTTCCTGGCCGGGCGTGAGATCGGGTAGCGCGATTTCTTTGCGTTCGGTAGGAATGTTTCCGAAACCATAGTAGAGCCCGCGCAGCTTGTATCCGCGCAAATTGTAAGCCGGCACGGTCTTACGCGTACGCAGTGTCAACTTCAGCGCGACGGCGGATCCGGAAATGGTGAGCGATTCTATTGGACTCGATTCGGCGCGCAGCACATCGTAGGAAGGTTTGCGCGCGCCATAGAGATCGACTACGCCGTGGACGCGCTGTTTCATAACTCCGCTTCCGCGGTCGCCGACGTGCGTGCGGTAGTCGTTGTAGCAGAAGAAAATCAGGCCGCCAATGTAGGGCTTTTGGCGAAACACGGCATCGTGCGTTTCGAGAATGCGGATGCGGTGTTCATCTCCCTCCGGACGATCGGCGGTGCAGGCGCAGTAGCCGTATTCAGAGATCACGATGGGTTTATCCGGGAATGCGGCATGGATCTCGTCGAGACTTTGGCTCACGGTATCCGGGCCGCCCGGATACCAGGTGCCGAAGTACTCGTTGCACTCGATGAAATCCATCAGGCCGGCGACATCTTTTGCCGGCGTGGTGCGCAGCGAATGAGAGGCATACGAACACAAGCGGTGCGGATCGAGCCGCTTAGCTTCTTCGAGCATGTGCTTAGCGAAGTTGTAGGCGGGCGGGTTCTGACCGCCAATCTCGTTGCATAAGCCCCACGAAACGATGCAGGGATGATTGCCGTCGCGAGCGAGCATTTCGCGGAACTGTTCGCGGCCATTCTCCATGATGTCGGCGTCGGGTTCCGTTCCCATGCCTTGAAAAGTAGCCGGCCCCCAGGTGGGAACTTCCGATTGCATGAGGATGCCGTGCCGGTCGCAATAATCGAGCACGCGCTTATCCTGCGGCCAATGGACACGAGTGAAGATACAGTTCAGATGTTTCAGGTCCGCATGATCGTGATCGATCCAGTCGGACGGTTCGGCCATGCCGAATTCCGGGTTGCTGCCAGCCATGCGCTCGACGCCCATTAACCGCGCGGGCTCGCCGTTAAAGAAAAATTGCCTGCCGCGAACTTCAAGCTTGCGAACGCCAAAGACGGTGGTCAGCGAGCTTGGAATATCTTTGGAGGTTGCAGTCACTTCCAGGCGATACAGGTTCGGATGATCGAAATGCCAAAGTCGGGCATTAGTAAGATCGGCGCGGAGTGAGGCGGTTTGCGTTTGTCCGGTGGGCACGCTGAAAGACGCTGCGTTATCGTTTGAAGCCGCGGGGAGTCCGGTTTGCTCGTCGATAATGCGGAAGCTAAGGCGACCGCTTACGGCGCTGCTGCCGGCGTTGCGCAGATAAACGGCTGCGGTGATGGCGGCTGCCTTGGTTTCGAAGTCGGGAATGGCGTCGATCGCAACCCGCTCGATGTAGAGTGGCGAAGTGATGAGCAGGCGGACGGGCCGGTAGATGCCGCCGTCATGCGCCCAGTCGCTTGAACGCCCCCGAGGCAGCATGTGTTCGTTGAACGCATTATCGACTTTGACGGCGATGGTGTTAGTTGTGCCGAGTTTGAGCAGCGGCGTGATATCGAGAGTGAATGCGGTGTAACCCTTGCGGAGGTGGTTCCCGGCGGGCTTTCCGTTGATCCAGACCGTCGCGGAATGAAAGACCGCTTCAAATTCGATCCGGACGATGGAACCGCGCCAGGCATCGGGAGCAAAAAATTGGCGGTGATACCAGGCGAGGCCGCGATAATCTGCGAGGGCCGGTTCTATTTGCCACGTGTGGGGTACAGTAACCGATCGCCAGCCGCGGGCGCCTACAGAAGCTTGCCAGTTTTCGCGATCGCCTGCGGCATCGGCATCGGGCCGGAAGAACCACTCACCGTCGAGATCAACGATCTGGGGGAGCGACAGGGCAACTTCTGGCGCGGCCGCCGCTCGAGACGGAGTAGCCGCAGCTAAAGCGGCGGCGGAGACTTGACAGGAGCGGGCAAGGAAACGGCGTCGAGAAGGCATAGAAGAAGATTACAGCGCGTACCTACGAGTACTGGCGCGGTTACTGTGTACGTTAACGGAACAGCTTTTCATATTACGCAGTGTTGTGTCAACCGCCAGCTTTCGCGCAAGAATCACATAGCGCGAAAATCGCAGTATCAAAACAAGCGCGGAATTGTGAGGGGCCAATGGTATTGACTGAGCGGAAAGAATGGAAGTTCTTCAGCGTGCTGCCGAAGGCTAGTCCTGGACTTGCAGCGGCGTGGTGGGCGGCGCTGCTGATGCGAGGCGCGTTGCCGGCTGCATTTGCCGTAGCCATGGGAATGCTCGTCGGCGCGGTGAAAGCCGGCCAGCCTCTTGCGGCTCCACTGGCTCTTGTCGGCGCGATTTTCATCCTGCTTCAGGTGCTCAGCCCGGTTCACCAGGTTATCGGCAACAATCTTGGCGACCGCACCGCCGCATGGCTCTATGACCGGCTGACAGAAGCGTGCGTGAGGCCACCGGGAATCGGGCACCTGGAAGATCCGGCCCTTATAACCGATCTCACGGTGGCGCGCGATTTCGATCTCGGGATGACAGGTCCGCCACTCTCGATTTCCATGGATTTCATAGCCAACGGGATGGTTGAGATGGCCGGCGGAATTGCATCCGCGCTAATTCTGTTTGCGTACGCATGGTGGGCGCCTGTTGTGCTTGCGGGCGGTTGGTTGGCGACACATTGGTGGCTACGTGAGAGCGCCGTTTGGCGCGACCGCAACACGGAGGAAGTGCGAGGCGCTCAGCGGGATGCAGATTACGCATACAGATTAGCCGTCGATCCTCCGGCGAGTAAAGAACTGCGGCTGTTTGGTCTGAGCAGTTGGACCATCGAGCGGTTCAAAAAGAGGCGTACGCGACTGTACGAGTTGCAGTATGCGGCTACTCGCCTGAGAGAGCGTCCGGTGATGTGGAGCCTGCTGCTGGTTGTTGTGGCAAATCTGCTGGTCTTTTGGGCCATTGCTAATTCAGCCGCAGCGGGGCACATCAGCCTCGGAGCGGCGGTAACATTTGCGCAGAGCGCCATTGGCGTTTCGATGATCGCGTTTAGCGGATTCAGTTGGGCGCTCGATGGGCCAGCGGCTGCGGTTGCGGCCGTGCTTCGGCTTGGGGATGCGATGCGGCGCGCCGGTGAATTGCCCGCGGGCAATCGATCGGCAGACGGAAAACCGGCTCGCGAAATTCGGCTTCGCGATGTGACGTTCGCTTATCCGGCGGGCGCTTCGGGCAATGGCGCGGCGCCGGTGCTTGAACATTTCGACCTCACTATTCCAGCAGGATCGTCGCTTGCGATTGTGGGGCAGAACGGGGCGGGTAAGACAACGATTGCAAAGCTGCTGTGCCGCTTGTACGATCCGCAGTCGGGGACAATCGAAATCGACGGAGTGGATCTTCGGCAATTCGATTTGCCGTCGTGGCGCTCGCGCGTTACCGCCGTATTTCAGGATTTTATTCGTTTCGAGATGCCGATGCGGGATAACGTGGCTCCGGCCGGCGCCTCGGACGACCTTATCCATAGGGCGATGGACGAAGCAGGCGCGGCTAACCTGGCCGGGCTGGATACGGTGCTTGCTCGCGGCTACACCGGCGGAACCGATCTTTCCGGGGGCCAATGGCAGCGCGTTGCTCTCGCCAGAGCGCTTGCCCGCGTGCGGCTGGGCGCCGGGCTGGTTCTACTGGACGAGCCTACCGCCCAACTCGACGTACGAGGAGAGGCCGAGATTTTCGATCGACTGCTTGGCGCCACGCGGCATTGCACAACCATTTTGATCTCACATCGCTTCTCGACAGTTCGCCATGCGGATCGCATATGCGTGCTCGAATGCGGCCGAGTTGTGGAACTCGGCACACATGACGAATTGATTGCCCTAGGCGGGCGCTACCGGACGATGTTCGATCTGCAGGCGCAGCGGTTCACCGATCCCGAAGAGGAAGGAGTGACCTATGACGTTCTCTCCTGATCGCAACCAGACCATTGACCCTCTGCCTCCAACGCTTTCCTCCATGTGGCGGCTGTGCAAACTTGGCTACCAAAACGAGCGGCGGCTGATGGTAGGGGCTCTTGTTCTGTCGCAATTAGCCGCGCTTCCCGATGCGCTGCTGGCATTGTGGCTGGCGCTTTTGGGCGCTGGCGTTGTTCAGCACCGGTCCGGTTGGATAGCAGGCGCCGCGGCGGGACTCGGTTTGTCGGCCGCCGCCACATGGTTCCTGCGAATAGTTAGCACACGATTTCAGCGCCGCTTCCGCGACAAGGTGACAATCGCGTTGGAGTCGCATGTTGCCGAACTGCAAGCCTCGATTGCGACCATCGCGCATCAGGAACGCCCGGAATACCTGGACCGCCTTTCCATGTTGCGGAACCAGGTGTTTGTGCTCGATCACATGTACATGTCGCTGTTTTCAACGCTGGGTTGGATTTTGCGGCTTGGCGTGACTATGGCGCTGCTGGCGGCGGTTCATCCGGCGCTTTTGCTTCTCATTGTATTTGCGATCCCGACGGTATGGACGTCTTCGTGGCGTCCGGTAGTGGAGAGAGCGGCGGAGGAGAAAGGCGCGCAGTCGAACCGTCTATCCCGTCATTTGTTCAACCTCGCCACGACAGCGGCCCCGGGCAAGGAAGTGCGCATCACGGGAATCGGAGAGCGGCTGATCGAACAGCGCCGAACGGCTTGGCAGAACTGGTACGATCCGGTGGCTTCCGCGCGATGGGGGTCGGCATGGTGGCACGCGCTTGCATGGGCCATATTCGGCTGCGCGTATGTAGGCGCGATTGTATTCGTGTCGTCTGGATTGCGTGCACCCGCGGCGGCGGTTCTGCTGGTGCTTGCGGCAGGGGCGCGGCTGTCGGCATATGTTGGCGCCACGGTTGGAGAGGTTGGCTTCTTGCGCGGATTTTGGGCGGACGGATCGCGGCGACTGGCGTGGCTGGAGGATTATGCAGCTTCGGTTGCGGCATCGAACGACCTGCCGGCGCCACAGGCGATTCGCCAGGGGATCCGACTCGACCACGTTTCGTTTACTTATCCGGGCCAATCGCGCGTCGTTCTGGACGATGTGTCTTTCACTTTGCCGGCCGGAGCCATAGTGGCGATCGTTGGGGAGAATGGCGCGGGAAAAACCACGCTGGTGAAGCTGCTCGCCAAGCTCTATGAGCCCTCTTCGGGCGCGATCTTAGTGGACGGCCAGCCGCTTGCGCGCTTCCCCGCTACAGAATGGCGGTCGCGTCTGGCTGGCGCGTTCCAAGACTTTTTCCGGTTTGAATTTACGGCGAGACAAAGTGTGGGGCTGGGCGACGTGTTGCGTCTGGACGATGACCCGGCGATAGTGGCGGCTGTCGATCGCGCGGGCGCTGGCGACGTAGTTGCGCGTCTTCGATTCGGACTCGATACGCAATTGGGTCCGACATGGCCGAGTGGGGTGGACCTGTCATTTGGGCAGTGGCAGAAACTTGCTCTCGCTCGCGGATTTATGCGGGATGAACCGTTATTGTTGATTCTCGACGAACCGACTGCCGCGCTGGATGCCGAGACGGAACACGCGCTATTCGAGCGCTATGCTGCCGCCGCGCGGGACGAGAAAGGCGGCAATGGACGGATCACGGTTTTGGTGTCTCACCGGTTCTCCACGGTTCGGATGGCGGACCTGATTATCGTTTTGGACGGAGCCAAGCTGGTGGAAGCGGGCTCTCACGAGGAACTGATGGCCAACCGTGGTCCCTATTCGGAGCTATACACGATTCAGGCGGCGGCCTACCGCTAAAACACAGTCAGATACACAACTCCCCAGTAGCCTGGAAGGATTCGCCAAAGCTTCCGATATATGATCGGGAACGAGTTAGTCTTTGATACACAACATGGCGGCGGCAGGGTTCTGGTCGAGATTGGGGCCAGTGAGTGCGGTTGTGCTCGCGATCCTGGTATGTCAAGCGGGATGCAGGAGCACGACCGCTTCTGACAATGGTTCCACGAGCGAGACGCCAGCGACCAAGGCAAGTCTGTTCACGATTTCGCAGGAGCAGCTTGCGCATTTGCGGATAGAGCCGGTGCGAAGCGGGACGTGGCGAGTGAATGTCGAGACCACCGGCACGGTGGATTGGGACGAAGACCACACCACGCAGGCTATTACGCAGGTTAGTGGTCCCATCACGCGAATTGCGGTGGATTACGGGTCGCATGTTAAGTCCGGCGATCCGTTGCTGTATGTGGCCAGTCCCGATATTACGAACGCGATTGCGACTTACAAGAAAGCGCGAGATCAACAAGTATTGACAAAGAAGGTCCTCGATCGGCAGAAAGAGCTACTGGCCCACGGGGCGGCGGCCGTGAAAGACGTAGAGAGCGCGGAAGCAGACTACAACGAAGCCGCCGTTGATGTGCAGAACAGTTTACAGGCATTGAAAATTTACGCGATTACGCCGCAGGAACTGGAAGAGGCGGAACGCGAGGGGACGCCGATCAGTCCGGAACTCGCGGTGCGCGCACCCATCACGGGGACGGTAGTGCAAAAGCTGGTAGCGCCAGGCCAGGTGATTCAAGCCGGATCGACGATTTGCTTCGTGCTGAGCGATACGTCGACGGTTTGGGTGCAGGGACATATCTTCGATCGCGATCTGCCGCTGGTGCGCATTGGCGACTCCGTTGAGGAGACAAACAGTTCGTTGGCGCGAACGTTCCACGGCCAAGTCTCCTATGTAGGAGCGATGGTGGATCCGAATACGCGGACGACTCCGGTTCGAATCGTGACGCGAAACCCAGGAGATCTACTGAAAAAGGACATGTACCTGGAAGCGGTGATTCATACGTATACGAATAGGAACGTTCTCAGTGTTCCTGTGTCCGCGATCCTGCACGATGAGGAAAACGAGCCTTTTGTGTATGTGGAAGTGGAGCCGAGGCAATTCGCGCGGAGACGGGTGGCGGTGGGAGCGGAGCAAAACGGGAATGTGGAGATAAGGAGCGGCTTGAAAGAAGGCGAACAAGTAGTATCCGAGGGAAGCGTATTTCTGCAATTTGCGAACAGCATGTGAGTAGCGCTACCCGAACATGATTTCGCGTTTAGTTTCTTTCGCTCTTTCGCAGCGGTTCCTGGTTATTATCGCTTCGCTTGCCCTAATGATCTGGGGCGGGATTTCGTTTCAGCGGCTGCCGATCGATGCCTACCCGGATCTCTCTCCGCCGCATGTGGAGATCATCACGCAATGGCCCGGACATGCGGCAGAGGAAGTAGAACGGCTCATTACAATTCCGATTGAAATTGAAATGAACGGAATTCCGCGGATCGATTCGCTGCGTTCCATTTCGCTCTACGGCTTGTCGTCGGTGCAGATGAATTTTCAATACGGCGCCGATCCGTATTTTGCGCGAGAGCAGGCGTTCGAGCGAGTGGCAAATGCGACGATGCCGCAGGGAGTGACCCCCGTTCTTTCACCGCTCTATAGCCCAAGCGGATTGATTTATCGCTATGTTGTGCAGAGCCCTGACCGCTCGCCGCGAGAGCTGAAAACGATTGAAGACTGGCTGCTCGAGCGCGCTTACCGCTCAGTGCCGGGGGTTGCGGACGACTCCGGCTTCGGCGGCACGACGATGCAGTATCAGGTTCTGCTCGACCCTAACAAACTATTGACCTACGGGCTTTCGGTGTCGCAGGTGGAGCAGCAGTTGAGCGCAAACAACGCCAACGCGGGTGGAGGTTTTTATTCGCAAGGCGGCCAGATTTATTACATTCGCGGGCTCGGATTAATTAGGAATACCGAGGACATCGGCAACATTGTGCTCGCGACGCACAACGGAATTCCGGTTTACGTGCGGGACGTGGCCAAAGTACAGATAGGGCACGCAGTGCGGTTAGGGCAGTTCGGATACATGCGGCAGGAAGAGGCGGTTGAGGGCGTCATCCTGATGCGCGTAGGAGAGCAGGCGCAGGTAATTCTTAAGCGTGTTGAGGAGAAGACCAAGGAGCTCAATCAACACGTACTGCCACGGGATGTCAAAGTATTTCCTTATTACGATCGCAGCTATTTGATCAGCGAAACCACGCGCACGGTGGAGCGCAACCTGCTGCGCGGAATGATCCTGGTGCTGGTAATCCTCGGCCTGATGCTGTTCAGCGTGCGCACGGCGCTGATTGTTGCTATCACCATTCCGTTTGCGCTGCTATTTGCATTCATCTGCCTGGACCAGAGCAATATTCCCGCCAATCTTCTGTCGATTGGAGCGATAGATTTCGGAATCATCGTCGATGGATCGGTCGTGATGGTGGAAAACATTTTCCGCGAACTGGCGGCGAGGCACGGCGAAGATTACGACCTTTTAGATGTGATCCGAAGCGCTGCGCGCGATGTGGAGCGGCCTATTTTTTACGCGATAGCGGTGATTATCGCCGGATATCTTCCCATTTACGTTCTGAGCGGCCCTTCGGGGCGGCTTTTCCGGCCGATGGCGGATACGATGTCGTTCGCGCTGTTGGGAGCGCTTCTTTGCGCACTGACTCTGCTGCCGGTGTTGTGCGCGTATTTTTTGCGGAAGTCGGTTCGCGAGCCGGAATTGAAGATTTACAACCGCGTACGCGATCTTTACGGCCGATTTTTGGGAGTATGCCTGCGGAATCGTGTATTGACGGTGCTTGCGTGCATGGCCGTGTTTGGTGCATCGCTGCTATTGATTCCGGGAATCGGGGCGGAATTCATGCCACATCTGGATGAAGGAGCGCTGTGGGTTCGTGCCACGATGCCGTACACCATATCGTTCGACGAAGCATCGAAGCTGTCGCCACAGATACGAAATGTGCTGTTGAGTTTCCCGCAAGTAACAACAGTGGCGAATGAATTGGGACGACCGGATGATGGTACCGACCCGACTGGATTCTTTAACAACGAGTTCTACGTGGGGCTGAAGCCGTACTACAACGCGGCATGGAACGGCAGGATTCATACAAAGCCGGAGCTGATTAATGCGATTCAAAAGAAGCTTTCAGCGTTTCCGGGCGTGATCTTCAACTACACGCAACCGGCGGAAGACGCGGTGGACGAGGCCGAAACCGGATTAAAGAGCTTGCTTGCGGTGAAAATTTTCGGCACGGATTTGAAAGTGCTGCAGGAGAAGGCGGAGCAAGTCAAGAATATTCTGGAGCACGTACGCGGAATTACCCACATAGTGATTGTGAAAGAGTTAGGGCAGCCGAGCCTGACGATCGTGCCGAACCGCGCCGAGATTGCGCGATATGGATTGAATGTCAGCGATGTAAACAACCTGATTGAGACGGCGCTGGGCGGAACGGCGGCGACGCAGGTGATTCAGGGCGAGCGACAATTCGATCTCGTGGTGCGAATGCAGGCGCCGTTTCGCAGCGACGCCAACGCGATTAGGAACCTGCTGGTTACTACACCAGACGGACAGCATTTGCCACTGAGCCAGTTTGCCGACATTCAAGTGGACAATGGCGCATCGCTAGTTTATCGCGAATCTAATTCTCGCTACATCGGAGTGCAGTTCAGCGTGGAAGGGCGCGATTTAGCGAGCGCCGTAGGTGAAGCGCGCGAAAAGGTAGCACGGCAGGTTAAGGTTCCTGTCGGCTACACGTTCCAATGGGGCGGCGAATATAAAGACTATTTGGCATCGATGGCGCAGATGCGAATTATTCTGCCGCTCACAGTGGTGCTGATTCTGCTGATTCTTTTCGCGTTGTACGGGAATTTAAAATTTCCGCTCATCATTTTCTTCAGCGTAATGATTACGGAGCCGGTGGGAGGACTTTTGGCGCTCTGGGCGACCGGGACGAATTTCAGTGTCTCGTCGATGCTAGGGTTTATCGCATTGATGGGCGTGGCCGTTCAAACGAGTGTGATTCTCTATTCGTTCATCAACAAGCTGAGACTGGAAGGGAAGGACATCGTGACGGCGACGCTCGAAGCTTCCATGCTGCGGCTGCGTCCGATTATGATGACTGCGCTGGTTGCCTGCTTCGGGCTTCTGCCGGCGGCTATGTCTACCGGAATTGGGAGCGATTCTCAGAAACCGTTTGCGATTGTGATAGTTGGCGGATTGATTTCGCGACTGTTTTTATCGATTTTTCTGGCTCCGGTGCTTTATGCATTGGTGGCAAGGAAGAACGATGTGTTGCAGGTCTGAGGGGCAAGTGGAGCAGGGAACAGTTAGTGAATGACTTCTGAGCCGGCGGAAAAATTGACTTGATTGGCGGCGGCGAAATAGGCGCCAACAAGATTTAAGTAGCTAAGCTGGGTGTCGCGGTATTGCCTTTGCGCATCAAGGAAATCGAGCAGCGATGCGCCACCATGCTGATAAGCGAATGAGACTGAAGATCGGATGGCCTCTGCCTCTTTCAAGTACTTGGTCTGATAAGGGCGCAGCAGGCGAATGGTGCTTTCGAGCGTTGCATAGGAGGCATTCACGTCGTGGAGCGCGGCGATTTCGGCGGCGTCGTGGAGTTTTTGGTTTCTATCGATATCGAGCTCGGTGTGCAGCTTTTCCCCTTGATTCCGGTCGAAAATGCGCAACGGAATATTCACGCTGGCACCGATATAGGTATTCAGGGGCGCCGGTTGGCGGGACAAGTCTACGCTGAAAATCGGATCGGTGGAGCCGTTTGCAATGGCGAGCCGGTGGTCGATTTTTGCCTTGTCCAGCGATTGTTCCGCTGCCTTCAGGTCGGGCCGGTTGTTAATCGCTATTGTGCGAAGTGTGGCGAGCGTGACGGAGGGGTCTTTGAACTCGAAGATCTCCGAAACGTCGAACTGGTCTGGAGGAGCGGAGTCGCGCAGCAGAGCCAGAAGGTCGATTTTTGCCGTGCGTAGATTGACATCGGCGGTTTCGAGATCGGATTCAAATTGCACGCGCTGCAGATCGACACGCTGAAAATCAACTTGCGAAATATCTCCGGCCGTAAGCCTCTCCTGAGTAATTGCAAGTTCCTTGTTGTAATAGTCCAGATTTTCCTGCGCCACTTGCCGGACGGCCTTGGCCTGCATGACGCGCACGAAGGCATCCCGCAGGTTGAACATTAAATTTCGTTCGAGGTCCGATTGGGCCGATATCGAAATGGCAGTTGCTTCTTTCGCGCTTGCCAGCCGTAGCTCTCGCTTATGCTCGCGTTCGTGGAGATAGCTGATGCTCCAGAGCAAATAAGACTGCGCAAGGGGGCGGTACGGATTGCCGGTGAACGGAGTGAACTGGTCCCATCCAAGCGTGATATCCGGGTTCGGGCGAAGGTAAGCAGTTATTTCGTCGGCGCGCGACTCGTTGATAGTCGTCTGTCCCGCTAAAAGCGTGGGGTTGTTCGCCCGGAAACGCTGCTGCACCTGCTGCCATGTGAGCACCTGTCGCTGTGCGAATGTAACTTGCGCGAGGCAAATTATGAGTGCAAGAAGCAGTCCTGTCCGCGGCAAGTGACTAGTATATCGGCGGAAATATGAGAGCTTATCGCCAATCATCAATTAGGTAGACGCCGGCGCGATTGAAACCGTCGATATGAGGACGCTGCATGGCGACGCCCTGCATGGCTACACGAAATCCGCGCGCGCGCATGAGCCGGAAGGCCTCTTCACGAGCCAGATTCACGCCCGCCTCCATCGCGGCGCCACGGGATGAGCCAAACGCATTGCAAGCGTCCAAAAGATTTTCAAAACGCTCGCCTGCGCCCGCGCCGGTGCGAGCCGCGCCGAATTTTATGTAGCACGTTTTCTCGCCGCCTTCCGATCCGGGACCATTCATACATGCGGCGAAGCCGTCCAGCACGCCGCGCGAGTAGGTCAACACAACGTCGCCCGTTCGCTGCGCCAGGACGCTCCGAATTTCGCCCGTCAAATCGAGGCCTTTGTCTATCTTGTTCGTGAGTTTCCGGCAGCTTTCGATTGCCTGTTCCCGCTGCCGCTTGTTTAGCGCGGAGAGGAGCGCCGGAGTCGCGAGATTCGAGGCGGCCTCAGCTTCTCGCTTCATAATCGCCGTAAGATACCGCGGCCAGAAACCGAATTTTTGATACAGCGCCACGTGTGCGGCACTGTGTGCAAACGTGAATAGGCCGGTGTGCCGCACGCCCCACCGGTCAAATATTTTCATCGTCGCTTCGAGTAGCCGTTGCGCCACGCCGCGATTCCAGTATTCCGGCAGAACGGTGAGGGGGCCGAAGAATCCGAACGAGCCCCAGCGCGTCGCCACATTCGATCCAATGAGCCGCCCGCCGTCGCGCGCCGCGAGTACTTTGACGTTGGACGATCGCCACCGCGGGGCTAGAAACGACCGGTCTCCCATCGCTTCGAGTGGATTGGGCAAGCCGAGGAACGTTCCAAAAGCCAGCCGGACAATCTGGTCGGCTTCTTTCAACTCCGTTTCTTTAAGAGGCCCGATTTTGATGGATCGATTGGCCGGCATCAATGCTCCTTTTGGTCAACAAACGCTTGCTTACGCGCGCGGCTCAGTTTAACAGTGCTACTTCTGAATGGCTGAATAGTTCATCCGCGGTTACTGCAACGGTTCCATGTTTGCCCACAGCGATACCCGCGGCAACATTCGCCAGCCGTGTTGCCGTCTCGAGCGGCAGCCCCGCGGCAAGAGCGACTCCGAGTGCTGCAACCACAGTATCGCCGGCGCCAACCACGTCGAAGACTTCCTGCGCGACCGTGTCGATGGTGAGCGGGGCTTCGCCTTCGCGAAACAGGGTCATGCCGTCGCCGCCGCGCGTCACCAGAACGGCTGCTCCGGGCAGAAGCGCCAGAATCCTTTTTCCCGCTTCATAAAGATCGTGTTCGCATTCGACCGCAATACCGGCCGCCTCGCCTGCCTCTTTCAGATTCGGCGTAATGAGACTGCATCCGCGGTATTTGGAATAGTCGAGACCTTTCGGGTCGACGATGACTGGGATCCGTTTTGCGATGGCGCGTTCCAGTAGCTGCGCACAGACCGCAGTCGAGAGCAAGCCTTTTCCGTAATCGGAAACGATGCACACGCCGGCGCCATCGAGTCCTTTTCCAAGGTTTGCTTCGAACACGCCAGCCACCGCGCCATTGAGGGCCGCGCGCTCTTCGTGATCGAAGCGAACAATTTGCTGCTGGCCGGCAACAACGCGCGTTTTCGACGTGGTGACACGGCCATCAACTCGCATTACAAACTCGTCGCCAATATTCGCTTCCGTCAGGATGCGGCAAAGGGTGTCCCCGGCCGTGTCCGTTCCGCAAACTCCGGTCAAACGCACCGTCGCTCCCAAACTGTGCACGTTGGCAGCCACATTCGCCGCGCCGCCGGGAACGCAGCGCCGCCGCTTTACATCCAGCACGGGTACGGGCGCTTCCGGCGAAACACGGCTCACGGTTCCGAAAAGGTATTCATCCAGCATTAAGTCGCCCGCCACCAGAACGGTCGCGCGGCGAAAACGAGACACGAGATGGGTCATGAATGGAGAAAACGCTAGTCTAGCAATGGTTTTATATTAAACGCGTCATCTGTGTTCGCTCGGACAGCGACCAGCGCTCAGCCTGTTTTCAAACGTTTAATGCTGACGAGCTGATTGCTGAAAGCTTTCGTGGGATGAGACGGCTGTTCCCGCCCGTCCACTACTTTATAAAGCTCGTGAAGGTACTATTCGTTTTTGGAACGCGGCCGGAGGCCATTAAGATGGCTCCCATCATCCGGGCCGCGCGCAAGGCGCCCGATTTGGACGTCCGTATCTGTGCCACTGGCCAGCATCGAGGCATGCTCGACCAGGTTCTCCAGTTTTTCTGTATCTGCCCCGATCACGATCTGTCGGTGATGCAGCACAATCAGGATCTGGCGAGCCTAACGGCGAAGATACTGGAAGGGCTCCGGCCGGTTTTGCTCGCCGAGCGTCCCGATCTTGTGATTGTGCAGGGCGACACCGTTTCTGCTCTGGCTGCGTCGATGGCCGCTTTCTTTGAACGGTTTCGGGTAGCGCACGTTGAGGCAGGCTTGCGTACTCACGATGTTCGTTCACCGTTTCCGGAAGAAGCCATCCGGCAGATGATATCCCGCATGGCCGGCCTGCATTTTGCGGCTACGGAATCGAACAGGCAAGCGCTTCTGGCGGAAGGCGTGCCCAACCGTGCCGTTTTTGTCACTGGAAACCCGGTTGTGGATTCGGTTCTTTGGACTCGTGCTCGCGTACGTGGTGCCCGCGTGAACCCACTCTCGGAAGTGCTCTCCCGTACGGCGCTGCAGCAACTGGAGCGCGCCTCGCATGTGATTCTTGTAACCGCACACCGCCGCGAAAATTTCGGAGCGGGCCTGCGCGAAATTTGCGCTGCTGTTGCGAATGTGGCAAACCATCGCAGCGATGCCGCGATCGTCTTCCCGGTGCATCCGAATCCGAATGTTCGCAACCAGGTACACAGCGCTCTCGATGCGCTGGACAACGTGTTCCTCACTGCTCCGCTTGAATATCCGGCGTTTGTTTCTCTCATGGATAAATGTTCGTTAATCATCAGCGATTCCGGCGGAATACAGGAAGAAGCTACGGCGCTTGGTAAACCGTTGGTTCTCACGCGGACGACAACGGAACGAATGGAAGCGGTGGATTGTGGTGCGGTGCGTCTAGCCGGCGCCGATCGTGACAACATCGTTCGCAATGTTCATGCCCTTCTCAATGCTGCCGAATCCGGATGTCTGCCGCAGCCACTTGTTTGTCCGTTTGGCGATGGCAGCGCGGCGGATGAGATTGTCGCGATTATTCGACGGCAGGCCGCCTATGACGCTCGCCCGGCTATTTCACTGCAGGCGCTGGCGGCTGCGCTTGGCCCTTCGGTAGTCCCCCAACCGGAGCCCGAAACGCAAGCCGTATCTCTCTCGCCGTTGGTTTGAGCGCGCCTGATTGTGCTGAAACTTCTTAACGCTAAAGTGAGTTATAGCCATTGGCGGCAGCGCGCCAACGGGGTCGATCATGCGCACAAAAATAACTGGCGGGTCGTTGGCCTAGCCATGGAGAGTACCCTCCCGCTTACGTCGCGGCCGGAAGCCGGCGAGCGCCCGTGGGCTCCGCTGCAGTACGAGATGTTCCGGTGGCTGTGGATCGCCTCGCTGGTTTCGCACGTAGGCACCTGGATGCAAAACGTTGGCGCGGGTTGGCTGATGACCATCCTGCATTCTTCGCCGCTTTACGTATCTCTCATCACAACAGCTACCAGTTTGCCCGTGTTCCTGCTTGGCGTCCCGGCCGGGGCTGCCGCAGACATTGTCGATCGCCGCCGGCTTCTTATTTTCACCCAAGGCTTTATGCTCGCGGCTGCGGGAATGCTCGCCTTTTTCACCGCCGCGGGGCGAGCCACACCGTTTGTCTTGCTGCTGACGACGTTTGCTCTCGGAATAGGATCGACGTTAAACGATCCGGCATGGCAGGCTATTGTGCCGGAACTTGTGCCGCGCCACGAACTGGCAAACGCGGTTTCGCTCAATTCCGTGGCTTTTAATCTGGCCCGTGCCGCGGGACCTGCTCTGGGCGGTTTTCTGATCGCGGCGTTCAGCCCAGCCGCCGTCTTCTTCCTCAATGCTCTTTCTTTTGTAGGTGTGATCTTCGTCATTTGGCGGTGGAAGCGGCCGAAAGCTGCGCAATCTGCCGCCGCAAGTGAGCGTATTGTACAGGCGGCCTGGGCGGGACTGCGCTATGTCCGTTATTCACCCGGCATGAGTAATGTGCTGGTGCGTGTAGGCGCATTCATCATCGGCGGCAGCGCCATCTGGAGCATTCTCCCCATCGTCACCGAACAGGAGTTGCACGGCACCGCTACGGGCTACGGCGTGCTACTCGGCTGCATTGGATCGGGCGCGGTGCTCGGCGCATTTCTGCTGGCGAAATTCCGCCAGCGTTTCTCGCCCGATCAAATCGTGATTGCCTCCGGCATTTTGTGGGGACTCGCCACGCTTTCGCTCGGCTTCGTGAAAAGTTTTCCGCTGGCCTCTCTGGCGATGTTCGCCGGCGGTGTGGCATGGGTTTCGGAAACGTCGAGTTTTAACGTGGCGGCGCAAACCGTGCTTCCTGCGTGGGTACGCGCGCGGGCGCTCTCGGTGTATCTACTTGTCTTCCAGGGCGGAATGGCAATCTCCAGCGTAATTTGGGGGTCGCTGGCCGAGCACTATGGAATTCGCACCAGCTTCATTGTTGCCGGTGTTGTACTGCTCCTCACGCCATTCCTGGCCAAGCATTTCCCTTTGCGTGAAGGCGAGGAGCGCGAAATCACAATATCGGCGCATTGGCCAGAGCCCGTCTTTAAAACGCCGCCTGATCCCGAGCGCGGTCCGGTGCTGGTGCAGGTGGAATATCTTGTGAGCCCCCAAGACTCGCCGATTTTTACTCAGGCGATTCAGGAATTGGGACGGATCCGGCGCCGTGATGGAGCAATTCGATGGGGCATTTTCGAGGATGCCGCGGTTCCGGGCCGTTTTATCGAAAGCTTTCTGGTGGAAAATTGGGCCGAGTACCTGCGCCAGCATGAGCGAATGACACTCGCGGATAGCGAAATTGAAATAGAGATCCAGCGCTTCCATCGGGGGCAGGACCCGCCGCGGATTGGCCACCTGCTGGCGGCTGTGTAACCCATATACATCCAAGTCGCTCGACCGGGTATCCTAAGTACTTGGTAGCTTGGCCACTCAACCCAAATCGCTGCTGAATTTCACCCGCCGGGTCTCCCCGGATTCGCGCAAAATCGCGCAAATCGCCGGACTGCCGGAGATGGTTGAGGCGCAGCGATGGCTCGCTCGCGAACGCCATTGGATAAATGAGCAGCATTTGGCGCTCTGCCGCGTCGCTGCCCCCACATTTTTCGAGCAGCGCCGTTCCGCGTGGCTGACGGAACAACTAGAACGCTACGGCTGGTCCACCAGCTTGGACCGCGCCGGGAATGTGTTGGCCACATGGCCCGGTGCGCTCGCGGAGCCTCGCGTAGCCGTCACAGCGCATCTCGATACGGTGCTCGCACCGCAAAAGCCGGAAGACATTTCGGTTTCACCCGATGGTTCGCTGCATGGCCCCGGAGTTTCCGATAACGGTTCTGGTCTCTCGAGCATCCTCGCTTTGGGCCGCCTGCTTGCCGAGTCGGTCGCTTTGCGCGAACTGACTGGTCCGCTGCTTCTTGTAGGCAATGTCGGCGAGGAAGGCGAGGGCAATCTCAGCGGTATGCGCTATCTGTGTCGCCCAGGAAACCTTCCGGATGTGAAAGCGTTTGTTGTGCTCGACGGACCATCTTTGGAAAATATTACGGCGCAGGCGCTTTCCAGCCGGAGGTTGGAGATTACGTTTCATGGACCGGGCGGCCACAGTTGGAACGATCAGGGGGCTGCGAATCCGGTTCACGCGCTTAGCCATGCCATCAGTTCGTTCGCGCAAACGGCCGAGTTCCGCAAAGAGGGGGAAACCAGCCGGTTTGCGTATAACTTCGGCATTGTGGAAGGCGGCGCGAGTGTCAATTCCATTCCCGCGCAGGCGCTTGCGAAGCTGGACCTGCGCTCGGAGCAGCCGGAGATGCTCGAACAGTTATCGCAGCTCGTCAATCATTCTGTTGAGCGGGCATTGGAATTTGAAAATCGCCATGCCCGGACCGCTCGCATTACGGCCAAAATTAAGGAACTTGGCTCGCGGCCGGGTGGCAAGTTGGAGGCGGATGCTCCTCTTTTGCGCGCGATTCAGGCGGTGGACGGACATCTACAGATCCGCTCGCGTGTAAATTGCGCCTCTACCGACGCCAATATTCCTCTTTCGCTCGGGCTGCCTGCGGTCTCCATCGGCTCCGGAGGGCGCGGTGGAGGCGCGCATACGGCGCAGGAATGGTTCCATCCGGAAGGGCGCGAGACCGGATTGAAACGCATTCTTCTTCTGCTCGCCGTGCTTAATAGCGCAGCGGAGTGAGCGGTGCGGCGCGTATTCCCCTTCTTCATCATTCGCTGCGCAATGATTGCATAGGGTCAGTCGAAGCGGCGCGGTGGGCGGGAACAAGACCTGAAACAAAGATTGTGAGCAGCAGCAACACCGCAGCCGCACCATAGCTGACCGGATCGTAGGGCGCGACCCCAAAGAGCATCGAATGCAGGAAGCGCACAGCCGCTACGGAACCGATGCCGCCGATTACGATACCCATGAGAGCGACGCCGGTAGTTCCGCTCAGAACCAGGCGGAAGATGCGTTCACGCGTGGAACCGAGCGCCATGCGGAGCGCGAACTCGCGGTGCCGCTCTATGACCGAATACGCCATCACCGCATAGAGCCCCATCATCGCGATCAGAACGCTGGCAAGGGCATACACGCTGAGTAACTCGGCGGGGACGCGAGAGCTCTGGTACTGCTCGTCTGTGACTTCCTCCAGGCTTCTAACCTGTTCGAGAGGTAACCCGGGGGCGAGGGCCGCCACTGCCTTCCGCAGTTGAGCTGCGACAGCCGCAGCCGTGGTTCGCGACCGGATTGCCAGAATGGCGTATCCATAGCCCGCGGGGCGCTGCAAATATGGCAGAAAGACTACCGGGCTGGGGTCGGTATCGTTCGGACGTTGGTACATGAAATTCGGAACCACGCCTACAATCTGCCGCTCCAGCTTGTCTACAACAATGCGGTTTCCAACAGCGTTACTTTTGGGCCAATACCGGTGTGCCATGGCTTCGTTGATCACTGCCACTTTAGGCGAAGTGGTATTGTCGGCGGGCGTAAAATCGCGGCCCAGCAGCAGATGAATTCCCATAGTGCGAAAGAAATCCGGGCCGTCGAAATCGGTCACCACTTGCATGTCCTCGCCTTTGGCTGGAACATAGCCGGGAATGCTAAAGCCGCGTGTATTGTAGGAGCCGTTATCGCCCATGGGCAGATGTGTAGTGAGCGTGGCGGATGCAACGCCAGGCGCGTTGCGAAGGCGATGGAGCAGCGCCGTCAGAAACACTTGCGCCCGCTCCTGGCTGTACCCTGATCGGGACAGATCGACACTGGCCGTCAGCGTATTGCGGCGATCGAAGCCGAGGTCGCGGTGAAAGATGTTTATTGCTGTATGAGTTAAAACCCCGCAGCAAACAAGCGCCATAAAACAGATGCCGAGTTGAAGACCAAGAAGGATCCGCTGGCCGGTACGCTTTCGCCCGGCACCCGTCACAGCCGCGCCGCCTTCATGCAGCGCTGCCCGCTGTGAGACGCGCAGCGACTGGCGTAACGGAACCAACCCGCACACTAGCGTGACGAGAAGTCCAAGTGCCGCGGCAAGGGCCTCGGTACGCACGTTGTTCTGGAGATTGAATACGAGTGGAAAACCGAAATTCGGGAGTAGGAGATAGAGCGCCTTTGACAGCCCGAGACTGGCCGCCCAGCCCACCAGGGTTCCGCAAGCAGCTAAAATCCCGGTTTCCACCAGCACCTGCGAAGCGATGCGGCTAGGCGCAGCACCGAGCGCCGTACGAATGGCGACTTCGCGCCTCCTCCGGGCGGCATGCTGGCCCAGAAGAGAGGCGATGTTGATGCAGACCAATATCATCAGCAGCGCCGAAGCGGCGGCCAAAACCGGCAACTGCTCGGTGATTCCATAAAATAGACCGCGCTCGAAATGCGAGCAGTCTCGCAGATTCAGATCCCACCCGTTGTAGTGATTCTCCGCGGCCAAGGTTTGCGCCAGTGTGTGCAGTTCGGCCGCGGCGGTCGCGTGGCGCACGCCGGGACGGAGGCGGGCGACAGCTTGGAGGCCATAATGCTCCAGCGGGTCCAGTGGTGCGTCAAGCGAGAGATCGCGAAGACTCGAAAGCGGAACCCATGCGACTTCTGCAATGCCGCCGAAGATTCCCAGAAAGCC
>Ga0134125_10001254_pt1 | contig 31358 bp, 22 predicted proteins | sample KB31751_FD_96464 | JGI IMG/M metagenome (GOLD analysis project Ga0134125, IMG submission 96464) | Terrestrial soil microbial communities with excess Nitrogen fertilizer from Kellogg Biological Station, Michigan, USA - KB3-175-1 | ecosystem: Environmental > Terrestrial > Soil > Unclassified ... | reverse complement strand
CTCTTAATCAGCGGGTCCAAGGTTCGAATCCTTGTGCGCCCACCACTTCCTTCCTCACGCGGTGGATCGATGGCGAGGCGGTGCGGAACGGTCCGCGCCGTTGCGCGCGCCGCGCTAGAAGCGCGTGCGCAGCGACAGCATTCCGGCGTCGCCCTGCGTCGTATTTTGCGCGTCGAACTCGCGATAGTACTTGGCGACGAGCGTCATCGGTACGCCGTTCGCCACGAAGCTGAAGCTCGCGACCGGGCCGACGCCGAGGATGCGCAGCCGGCGGGCGCCGTAGATCGCGCCGGCGCCACTGTCGTCGCTGATTTGCTGCGCGTAATAGCCGGCGACGCCGAGCTTGAACCGCGGCGTGAGCATCTTGCCGGCCGCGGCGTCGATGTGGACGATGTTGCCGGACTTGTAGTTCGTGTCGGTGTTGTTCGAGCTCATGGCGTAAAGCGCGGTGCCCGAGACTTCCCACCCCGATTTCGGATCGAGGTAGGTGACGCTGACCTCCGGCATGAGGGCATAGACGTTGCGCCCGGCGTTGACGACGCGGTTCTTGTCGTAGGCACCGACCGGCAGGCGCACCGGCACCGAGAACACCCAATGCAGGTTGCCGGCCTGCCAGCCGAGGATCAGCGGGCTGATGACTGCGTCGTTGAAGGCGTCGAGGCGGCCGTCGCGCGCGACGGCCGGGCGCGGCGCCGGCGGGGCGAGGGTCTGGTCGGCGCTGAGAGACGACCACGCGCCGCGCACAGCGAAGGCGTAGCGGGCGCCGAGGAACTCATAAGGCGTCGACACGGTCAGGCCGAGAATGTCGGTCACGGTCTTAAGGTGCGCGGTGGCTTGGCCCTGCGGCACCTGCGAGTGCTCGGCGGCGCTGTAGAAATAGAGGTCGTTGCGCAGCACCACACCCGGCGGCGGCAGCACGCCGATACCGAAATCGGTGTAGCCCTTCAGGTAGGGGCTCTGGCCCGCCTCCATGGCGCGCGCGGGTGCGCCGGCGGCAAGCAACGCCAGGCCCGCTGCGCAAAACCACGCGTGACACCCCCGCAGATGCACCGATCCCCCACCATCCCATCCGCCGGCGGCTTATCGCCGGTGATTCTTGTGGGTCGAGGATACCAGCAAAGGGTGCAATCGCGCGGCCGTTCGCGCGGCCTGTGGATGCCGCGCCGCCAGCGGCCAGTCAGGCCACCGCGATCTCGAGCGGGAAGTTGTCGACGATCTCGTGGCCCTTGTCGTTCACGATGAAGGTGTGGCCGAGGAAGATGCCGAACAGGCCGTCCGCCGTGATCGGGTTCGGCTCGGCCATGATGACCATGCCGGGTTTGAGGATCATGTCGCCCTCGACGCCGCGCACGTGCTCGGCCGCGACGTGCGGATTGTCGGTGACGAGGTCGATGCCGTGGCATTGCGTCGGCCGCGACTGCACGCCGTGATCGCGGAAGAACTTCGCCGCCTCGCGCATGGCTTCGGCCGGCCGGCCGGGCGCAATCTCGGCGACGATCTTGTGGTAGCCGGGCAACGTGATCTCGTTCCAGAACTTGCGCACCATCTCGGTCGGCTCGCCGAGCGTGATCGGTGAGCCGACCTGCGCGGTGTAGCCGCGATAGCCGGCCGCAAGCTCCATGTTGACGATGTCGCCCTTCTTCAGGACGCGGCTCGAAGGGCGCGGGTTACCGAACACCATCGCCGGGTTGTCCATCGGCGTCGAGCCGATGATGAGGAAGTCGATGTCGCCGCCGCCGTCGAGGATGGCGCTGCCCGCCGCGGCGCGCAGCTCGTATTCCTTCACCCCGGGCTTGGCGCGCGCGACCATTGCCTGCATCGCGCGCTCGCACAGCACGCCGGCCTTGCGCACGCAGTCGAGCTCCTCGGCGGAATGGATGACGACGAGGTCGTGCAGGAAGTTCTTAGTGAAGACCAGCTCGGCGTCCGGAAGCTCCGCGCGCAGCGTGTTGTACTGGTTGACCGGCATGTAGTCTTCGTGCCGCGGGTCGATCTCCATCAATCCGATGCGGCCGCGCTCGAGCTTGAGCTCCTTGAGCCGCTCGACCATCACCTCGGCGTATTTGCCGTTGCGGCTGTGGCGCACGTCCTTGATGGCGGGCGCGACGTGGCGGCGCACGGCTTCGGCGTGCGTGCCGCCCATCGAATAGATCATGGTCGGCTCGCCGTCGCGCGGCACCAGCACGTAGGAGGCGAGCGCATGCCATTCGACATGGCCGGTGAGCCAGAGGACGCCGGCGCCGAAGCTCCAGTGGCTCGGGCCGCCGGCGGCGATGACGGCGTCGAGTCTGTGCTCCTTCATCTTGTCGCGCAGCGCCGCGTAGCGCCGGGCGTATTCCTTCTCCGAGAACTGCTCCCAGACGGCGTCGTGGTAGTAGGGAGTGCCGCGCATGTTGGCGAAGGGCAGGGCCTGGTCGAGCTTCGTACGCACGACCTCCCACGGCTGCGGGCCGAGCGGCTTGCGGGGCGTCTGGACGTTCATGGGTCGCGATCCTGGAGGGTTGACGGCGCGGCATGATGACCGCGCCGCCGGCTTCGCGCTAGAGGCTGCATTTTCCGATGGTGACACGGCCGCCCGCGGCCTTGACAGCCTCGGCGGCGAGCTTCTCGTCGAACACACGGTCGACCGACGGCTTGCTGTCGGCCTTGATGAAGCCGTTGGCGACGTCGTTGTCGATCGACCACTGCGTCCGCTTCGGGTCGAAGCCCTCGTTGACCGACCAGATGCAGTTCTTCGTCTCGACGTCCCAGGCGTATTCGACCGCTTCCTTCGGCTTGCCGGTCGCCTTGACCATTATCGGGATGACCTTGTCCTTCTCGCGATAAATGGCGCGGTTGGCCTCGATCATCGCCGCCACGGCGTCGACCATGGTGGCGCGGTCCTTCTCGACCCAGGCGATCTGGCCGCCATAGGAGTTGAACACCCAGTCCGGCATCAGCTCGGCGAGCTGGACCAGCACGTGCAGGCCCTCGTTCTTTTTCTTGGCGAGGTAGACGTCTTCCGGATGAAGCGAGACGCCGTCGATCTGCCCGGCGATCAGGCCGGTCAGGCGCGCGGCTGTGGTGGCGGAGATGAAGTTGGCGTCCTCGGGCTTGAGTCCGCCGGATTTGAGGACCTCGCGGCCCATGATCCAGTTGAACGAGCCGACGCCGCCGCCGGCGGCGGAGAGGCGCTTGCCCTTGAGGTCGGCTGCGGTCTTGACGTCTTTGTCGACCGTGTAGGACTGCGGCATGCGCGGGGCGAGCGTCCAGATCTGCTTGACCTTGACGCCGTGACCGATGGCGACCGGCTGCACCGAGACGAGCGCCGTGCCCTGCGCCGCGGCTGCCTTGGCAGCCGGCGAGCCGCCGCCGTCGAACTGGATGATGTTGACGTCGATGCAGTGCTTGGCGAACAGGCCGAGCTCCCTGGCGACGTAGGGTGTCGTGTGCACGACGTTCGGCGGCGACACCGACACGCCGATGCTGATCTTGCGCATTGCCGCGCATTCCGCCTGCGCGGCATTGGCCGAGAGCAGCCCGGCGCCGGCAAGTGCGGCCCCGGCGATCCCGGCGCGCCATCCAAAACGGTTGGTCATGATGAATCCTCCCTGTGCGTTGTTCTGTTTTGTTGTCAGTCCTGGTTTTTCGCCGCGGTCCACGGCGCCACCCATACTTCGAGCACGCGCAAGCCCGCGGTCAGCGTCACGCCGAGCAGGCCAAGCGTGACGATCGGCACGAACATCTTGTCGACCTCGTAGGTCGAGGCGGTGCGGACGATGAGATAGCCGATGCCGGAAATCGCCGTGTAGAGGTCGGCGAGCACCATGCCGATGAGGCCGCGGCCGACCGCGAGCCGCAGGCCCGTGACGATGAAGGGCAGCGCGCCCGGCAGCACTATGTTGACCCAGAGCTGGCGCTCGGTGCAGCGGAAGGCGCGACCGACCTCGATCAGCTTGCGGTCGACGTTCTTCACGCCCTGATAGGTGTTGATCACCATCGGGAAGAACGCGAACAGGAACAGGATGAGGACCTTGGCGAAGGTGTCGAAGCCGGCCCACAAGACGATCAGCGGCACCAGCGCCACGCTCGGCAGCGAATAGAGGAAGGTGATGTAGACGCCGAAGGCGACGTCGAGCACCCAGAAGCGCGCCAGCACCAAGCCGAGCACGATGCCGATCACCGCGGCGAGCACCAGCCCGATCGCCAGCACGACCAGGCTCGGCTCGAGATACGACCACAATTCGCCGCTGCCGATCATGTCGATCGCGGCGTAGAAAACCTTCGACGGCGTCGTGAACAGGCTGGGGTCGACCTTGGCGCCGAAGATTTCCCACAGCACCAGCACCGAGACGACCGAGACGAAGCGGATGGCGAGGTTGATCGCAAGCTTGCGCCGCCGTCCCGCCGCCGCAACCTGCTGCGCGCGCTGGCGTTCGGCGCTGTCGTCGTCGGCCGCGAGGGCGGCGACCGCGCGGTTGCTCGCGACGCTCATGAGGCGGCCGCCGCGGCAAGCCCGGCGCGCTTCGGTCGCGCCGTGTGCAACTGGCGCCACAGATGCGCGCGCAATTCGGCGAAGCGCTGGTCGGCGCGCACTGCCTCGATGTCGCGCGGCCGCGCGAACGGCACCTCGACGATCTCCTTGATGCGGCCCGGCCGCGCCGACATCACCGCGACGCGGTCGCCGAGCAAAATCGCCTCGTCGATCGAGTGGGTGATGAACACCATCGTCTTGCGCTCGTCCGGGCGCTGCATGAGCTGCAGCAGCTCTTCTTGCAGGATCTCGCGCGTCTGCGCGTCTAGCGCCGCGAACGGCTCGTCCATCAGCAGCACCGACGGATTGATTGCGAGCGCGCGCACGAGGCCGACGCGCTGCTGCATACCGCCGGAGAGCTGGTAGGGATAATGACGCTCGAAGCCGGTGAGGCCGACCAGTTCGAGATAATGCGCGACGCGCTCCTTGATGTGCGCGGCCGGCGCGCCCGCCATCGCCAGTCCGAAGGCTGCGTTGTCGTAGACCGTCTTCCACGGCAGCAGGCCGAAATGCTGGAACACCATGGCGACGCCGTCCGGCGGGCCTTTGACCGGCTTGCCGGCGACCGAGAGCAAGCCCTCGCTGATCTCGGTCAGCCCGGCGATGCAACGCAGGAAGGTCGTCTTGCCGCAGCCGCTCGGGCCGACGATGCAGAGGATTTCCTGGTTGCGGACGGCGAGATTGAGCTGGCGGAAGGCGACGACGGTGCCGTCGAGGAAGAGCTTGCTCGCGTTCTGCGCGACGATCGCGCCGTGCGCGACGGAAGCCTCGCCCGGCGGCGGCCCGGAATTCATGGCGATGCACTCCTCCCGGCGGGGTTAGCCGCCCGTCCGGACTTGGCGCCGGACTTGAGAGGAAAGTTTCTGCCCGCAGGGGGCGGAGTCAAGCGCCTTGCGCCGGCGTGCCGCGGCCGGCGCGGGCGCTGTCCGGGAGCGCTGGACGGCGGTGGCGAGCCGGTCGTGGCGGTGGCCGCCCGCAGACTCGTCGCCGACGCGGGCGAGCCACATATCGACGCCACAGGTACTGCAATGGGGACGTCGCGCGGCGTCGAGCTCTGACAAACAATGGTCCCCACGCCGGACTGGCCATTAATTAGACCCGCGGAAAGGTGAGGGGTCGGTACGCTAGCTGACCGACACAAACGCAGAATCTCTTTTACCTCTGAGGCTTGCGGCACCGGCGCAATTCCGCGCCACCAGCCTGCCGCGCTTCCGCCCCGCCCTGGGGAGCGACGAGGTCACCACTTGCCGAGCGACAATTTGATCTTGCGTGGCTTGCCCGATGGCGTGATGGCGAGCCTCGAGGCGCATCTGACCCCGGTCGACCTTCCGCAATCCCTGATCCTGCAGGAGGCCGGGCGCCCGGTGTCGCAGGTCTACTTCCCGCTGAGCGGGATGGTGTCGCTGCTCGCGGTAACGCCGTCGGGGGAGTCGATCGAGACCGGAGTCGTCGGCCGCGAGGGTCTCGTCGGCGGGCTCGCGGTCGGCGATCTGACCTCCTTCGCGCAGGCGATCGTGCAGATCGAGGGCCGGGCGCTGCGGATCGGCGCGCCGCAATTCCGCTCGCTCTGCCAGGTCAATCCTGAGTTGCGCGACCGGGTCGATCGCTACCAGGCGTTCATCCTCAATCAGGCGCAGCAGAACGCCGCCTGCCACGCGCTGCACTCGCTCGAGGGGCGGCTGTGCCGCTGGCTGCTGCAATCGGAAGACCTGATCGAGAGCAACCAGATCGCGCTGACGCAGGAATTCCTCTCTTACATGCTCGGCGTGCGCAGGCCGACGGTCTCGGTCGCGGCGTCGGAATTGCAGAAGGACGGGCTGATCCAGTACCGGCGCGGCACCATCACCGTCGTCGACCGGCCCGGCCTCCTGAAGCGCAGCTGCCAGTGCTACGAGGTGCTGCGGGACGAAATCCGCGCCCACCGGCACTGATTGGACCTGCACGCCGTCCCGTCCCATTCCCGGCGGCGGTTCCCGGCGGGAACACGCGCCCCCGCCAGCCGTTTGAGTCCGGTTGGTTCTGCGTCGGAGGGCATCATGGCACCGCGTGCGTACTGGAAGGGATACCTGCGCCTGTCGCTGGTCTCCTGTCCGATCCAGCTTTTCCCGGCCGCCTCGGAGCGCGAGAAGGTGCGCTTCCACCAGCTCAACCGCGACACCGGAAACCGCATCCGTTACGTCAAGGTCGACGCCGAGACCGGCGACGAGGTCGCCGCCGACGACATCGTCAAGGGCTACGAGGTCTCCAAGGGCAACTACATCGAGATGGAGCCGGACGAGCTCGACGCGGTCGAGATCGACTCCACGCGTATGATCGACATCGATCAATTCGTGCCGGGCAAGGAGATCGATGAGCTTTACCTGAAGGATCCCTATTATATCGTGCCGGACGGCGAGGTCGGCGCGCAGGCCTTCGCCGTCATTCGCGAGGCCATCAAGAAAGAGGGCATGGTGGCGCTCGGCCGTGTCGTCTTCACCAATCGCGAGCACGTCATAGCGCTCGAGCCGCGCGGAAGCGGGCTGATGGGCGTAACGCTGCGCTACCCATACGAGGTGCGCGACGAGAAGGATTGTTTCGACGACATCCCCGACGAGACGGTGCCGAAAGATATGCTCGAGCTGGCGACGCACATCGTCCAGAGCAAGGCCGGGCACTTCAAGCCGGACAAGTTCGAGGACCACTACGAGAATGCGTTGCGCGACCTGATCAAGCGCAAGCAGGAGGGCAAGCCGATCGAGCGCGCGAAGGAGCGCGAGCCGGCCAAGGTCATCGATTTGATGGAGGCCTTGCGCCGCAGCGCCGGCAAGGAGGGCCCGGCGCGACGCTCTTCGCGGCGCGCTACTTCGCACCGGCGTACGGCCAAGAAGTCGTCACGGTCGAGCGCCCGGCACCGCAAGGCAAGCTGATTTCAATGCCGCTTCTTGCGCGGCGTCTTCTTCTTCTCGCCTTTGTTCTTGGCGCCCTTGCGCCGGAACGGCACCACCTCGGCCGTCTCACCGGCGCTGCGCCGCAGCGCTTCCTTCAGGCTGGATGGGCGGCCGTGTTTCTTCAAAAGGTCGCGGAAGGCCTCGTCCGCGAGCTCCGGAAAATCCATCATGCGGTCGCGCGCGAGCATGTCGAGCGCGGCCCATGTCTCGTCGTCGAATTGCAGGCGCTTGCCAGGCATCGGTCGTGACCTCGATCCCTTTCACAACATCATAACGCCGCGCCGGCTCCCACGAGCGGCGCAAAAGAAAGCCCCGGCTCCAAGGCCGGGGCTTCAAGTCTCATGTGAACCCTGAGGGGAGGGGAGGAGCCAGGGCTCGCCCGGTCAATCCCGCCCGCGCGTCATGGTTCCTGCATTTGTTGCGTCCGATCGCGGTGGAACAGGAGGTAAAGAAGCTGCGTTCCCCGCATGGATTGCCGCGCCGACCGGCGGCTCGCCGGCAGCGCGGCGGCATTTGGACAGCGGAGAGGGATATGGCCGAGGTGACCACCGATCACAAGACCATCAAGAAATGGGCGGAAGCCCACGGCGGCAAGCCGGCCGCGGTCGACCGGACGCACGTGAAGGACGACGTCGGCATCGTCCGCGTGATGTTTCCGGATGCGCCGCATTCGGAGCACCAGCACCTGGTGCCGATCTCGTGGGACGAGTTCTTCAAGGAGTTCGACAAGCGCAAGCTGGCGCTGGTCTACGATCCCGACAGCATGTTCAGCAAGATCGTCGGCCGCGACGCGGTGAGCTCCGAGGAATCCCGCAGGCGGCACTGAGGCTCACGGCGCGACGCGCGCCAGCACCTTCACCAGAAGGCGTTCACGGCTCGCGGCCGAAGTGGGGCCACGCCCGACGCGCCGCAAGGCGCCGCTCTCGAAGGCCTCGACCACGGCGGCGTGCACGTAGCTGCGGCGGCACACCGCCGGCGTATTGGCGAGGTCGGCGGCGACCGCGCGCATCGTGGCGAGGAGCTGGCGGCGGCGGCCGCGCTCGCTCGGCTTCGGCTCCAGCCCGGCAAGATGTGTGAGCGCGTTCGAGCAGGCGATCATGGTGCGGAAGTCCTTCAGCGACACGGCGCGGCCGGCGATCTCGCGCAGCGCTGCGTTGACGTCACGCCGGCGTAGGGTCAGGACGGCGCCGTCCTGGTTGCGATACTGGAACACGCGCGGCCCCGGCAGCGCCGCAAGCCGCCGCAGCGCCGTCGCGAGCTTCGCCGAACGCAGCTCCTTCTCGATCGCCTTGCCGCCCTTGCCGGTGAAGCGCAGCGACACGCGGTCGCCTGAAATGCGCAGATTGGATTTGAGCAAAGTCGCGGCGCCGCGCGTGCCATGCTCCTTCGCGTATGTCTCGCTGCCCGGGCGGAGCGCGGTGAGCGCGACGAGATCGATCACTGCGGCGATGGCGCGCTCGCGGCTCGGCGCGCGGTCACCGAGATGGCGCGACACCCAGGCGCGGATCTTCGGCAGCGCCGCGGCCAGGCGCGCGAGGCGCCCCGCCTTGCGCAGCTCGCGCACCTTCTCCCAGTCGGCATGGTAGCGGTATTGCGCCCGGCCGGCGGCGTCGCGGCCGATCGCCTGCAAATGCGCGTGCGGATCGGCGGCGTAGAGCACGTCCTCGTAGGCGGGCGGCACGGCAAGGCGCTTCAGCCTGAAGAGGATGCGCTTGTCGCGCAGCGGGCGGCCGCCGCCGTTGAGATAGACGAAGCCCGCGCCGTTGCGGCGGCGGCGGATGGTCAGCTCGTCGACCGTGACGTAGCGCAGGCCGATCTGCCGCAGCAGTCGATCGGGCGGCCGGGTGGAGGGAGCGTCAGGCATGGCGGGGACGAATGTCCGGACGCCGCGCAAGGTTCCATTTGTGACGTGCGCCCCATGAAAAAAGGGCCGCCCCCGGCGCGGGAGCGGCCCCGTCCCGTCTGCGTTGCGTCAGATCGCGGCCTGCCGGTTCAGCTCGGTCTCGGCGATCTTGGTCAGCTTCATGTCGGCGGCCTTCTCTTCCTTCAGCGTCGCCTCCAGCATGCCCGCGCAGTCGGTGCGGCCGAGCTGCTTCGCCCAGGCAACCAGGGTTCCGTAGCGCGACATCTCGTAATGCTCGACTGCCTGCGCGGCCGCGGCGAGCGCCGCATCAAGCACCTGCTTGTCGTCGACGTCGGAGGCAACATCATTGGCCTCCTCGATGATGCCGTCGATCGCCGGGCAATCGACGCCTTTCGGCTCCTGGCCCTGCATCTTGAACACCTGCTCCAGCCGCTTGACGTGGCCCTTCGTCTCCTCGAGGTGCGACCTGAACGCGGTCTTGAGCTGCGGGTTGCTGGCCTTCTGTTCCATCTCCGGCAGCGTCTTCAGGATCTGCTTCTCCGCGTAATAGATGTCCTGAAGCGTGTGGGTGAACAGGTTGTCCATGGTCTCGATGTCTTTGCCGAACAGGCTCATGTGCGTCCTCCGCATTTGAAGTTGGTCTCACGGCTATGAACGGCGCGCCGCCCGCTCCGTTCCGGTCATTTGCGCCGCCTCCCCATGAATTGTGCGCCGTGCCGCGGCTGAACCTTACGGTCGCCACGGCGGTTGCCTCGCAGGACAAGGGTTCCGCGGGGACAGTGGGCACGGCGCGAACAGGGAGGCGCTGTCATGGTCAAGGACATGACGCCGCGTGAGGAACAGCGCGGAACGGGAGCGCTGTACGTTTGGTCGACGATCGTCGCGGTCGCCGCCGGCATCGGCCTGCTCGTCTGGCTCTTCGTGCCGGGCTTCAGCCAGTCCGGCAAGCCGAACGTCGCCGCCAACGGGCCGCTGAGCAACGAGACGCAGGGCATGAGCGTCACGGCGCAGATGACTCCGCCCGACCCGACGACCACGCCGCGCTCGACCGATTCGACCACCGTCGGCCGCAACGAGCGGCTGACCGGCTCGTCGACGGCCGACGTCAATCTCACGTCGGACCAGATCGGCGCGGTGAAGTCATACGTGGCACAGCACGGCGATGAACGGCGCGACACGGCGAATTTCGCACTGACCGTCGGCGCCGCGGTGCCGGCCGGCGCCGGGCTGCACGACATCCCGCCGCAGCTGGCGAAGTCGCTGCCGTCATTCAAGGACGACAAGTATCTCGTCGTCGGCGGCCAGTTCATCGTGGTCGAGAAGAAGACGCGTCGCATCGTCGCCATCGTGCCGGTGCCGGCATGAACGGAGTCACGCCTTGTAGTAGCCGACGATCGACATCAGGGCGATGTTCGGATGGCGCGAGTCGAGCCGCGTGCGCTGCACCTCCTGGCTCAGGCTCTGGCCGGGAATGTAGCCCTCCGCGATGGCCCAGCGGCGATGGCCGATCGGCGGCATGATGTCAGGACTGCGCGGCCAGCGCCCGGTCCCGCGGCGCGCCGCGGACGGCGGCAGGCGCGGTGCCGGTGAGCGGCAGCACGTTCGGCCGTGGCGATTTCAGGTCTTGCAGGAAGCCGGCGAACCAGCGGTGGATCGAATGCCGCGTGAGCCGCTCGTGCATGTGCCGCCAGCGCGCGCAGCGTTCGCTGCGCGGCATCGCCAGCGCGATCGCGATCTGCGCGGCCAGCCCGTCGATGTCCTTCGGGTCGACGAGCAGGGCGGCGTCGAGTTCCTGCGCGGCGCCGGCATAGCGCGACAGCACCAGCACGCCCGGATCGTCCGGGTTCTGCGCGGCGACGTATTCCTTGGCCACCAGGTTCATGCCGTCATTGAGCGGCGTGATCAGCGCGACGGCCGAGGCGCGATAGAAGCCGGCGAGCGTCGACTGGCAGTAGCCTTTGGTGAGATAGCGCAGCGGCGTCCAGTCGACTTCGCCGTGGCGGCCGTTGACGACGCCGACGAGCTCCGCCACTTCCCTCTGCAAGTCGCGATAGCTGTCGATGGTGCAGCGTGACGGCACCGCGATCTGCAGCATCGACACCTTGCGCGCGAGGTCGGGGTGCTGCGTCAGCAGGTGGTCGAAAGCATGGATGCGCTGCACGAGGCCCTTGGAGTAATCGAGACGATCGACGCCGATCATCAGCTTGGCGCCGTTGAGGCTGGTGCGCAGACGGCGCACCTCCGGATCGGCATAGGACTGCTCGGCGCTGGCGGCGAACTGGCGCGCGTCGATGCCGATGGGGTAGGTGGCGAGCCGGCAGGTGCCGCGGTGCGTTCGGAAGGTCAGGCCGGAGCTCGCAAGGTGCAGGTCGGTGCGCAGCAATTCGGCGAAGTTGTCGCGGTCGCGGTCGGTCTGGAAGCCGATCAGGTCGTAGGCAAGCATCGCGTGCGCGAGGTCGCGATATTGCGGCAGCTTCGCCATGATGCGCCGGCCCGGCCACGGCGTGTGCAGGAAGAAGCCGATCTCGCGGTCGATGCCGAGCTCGCGCAGCTCCGCGCCGAGCGGCAGGAAATGGTAATCGTGGATCCAGAACGTCGCCGCGTTGCCGCCGAACGAGGCGAGCGTGCGCGCCATGAAGGCGTTGACCTCGGTGTAGGCGGCATAGTCGTGGGTGCTGGCGCGCACGAGGTCGGGGCGCGCGTGCAGCAGCGGCCACAGCGCCGAATTGGCAAAGCCCTCGTAGAAGCCGGAATAATGCTGCTCGGGCAGGTCGACGGTGGCGATGGTGCCGCGGCCATAACCTTCGAGCTGGACGAGGGGCGTAGCGCCGGTCGCGCTCGCGCGAAGCTTGCCGCTGGAACCGAACCAGACGACGCCCGACTTGCGGACGGCCGGCAGCAATGCGGAGGCGAGCCCGCCCATCATCGGTCCACCGGGCGTCAGCTTCGCCACCCGATTGGATACAACGATGTCCACGAAACGGCCTCCCCGAACGGTAACAAATGCTCACGTACCGGTGAGGCAACGGACTGGCGGCGCGGGAGTTCCCGGATGAATGAGATGAACGGGCGAAAAACCTGCGTTTAATCGCGTCGCAACAGCGCGAGCGGAATTTCAGAAAACAAATTCGAAAGTTCCACGCTTCCGGAGAAGGTTTCTTTGCCATCGCCGAGCGCGCGGTGGTAACGCGCGTTTTTTGGTAATTCGATGGTGCCGTGCCAGCCGGACGGCCAATGCCTACCGCCGCCGGTGAGCGGAGCGAAATGCCGGCCGATAACGGCGACGATCTCGTCACGCGGGCAGGCGCGGGCAAAGGCGATGACGTGCGCGGCATGATCGCCGCCGGTCGCGAGCGGTCGGTATGCGCCGTGGCGGAAAACCTCATCATGCTCCTGACGCAGCTTGAGAAGCCGCTGCGTGAGCACCTGCTTGATGCGGCCGTCGCGCCAGCCGCGCGCCAGATCGGCGAGCGGTTTCATGGGAGCATCGAGCACCCGCGCCCGCGCGGCGAAATCGACCGGGCGGCGGTTGTCGGGATCGACTAGCGCGAAATCCCAGCGTTCGGTTCCCTGATAGAAGTCGGGAACGCCCGGCAGCAGCACCTTCAGCGCCAGTTGCGACAGGCCGTTCAGTGCCCCGAGCAGCGCGGTGCGCTCTGCAAATGCGGCGAAGGACGCCAAAAAGCCCGATGAAGTCGCGGGATCGAGCAGGGCGCGTAGAAAGCGCTTCAAAGCCTCCTCGTAATCGGCGTCGGGATTGGTCCAGCTCGTCTCCTGCTTGCCCTCACGTGCAGCTTTAAGAGCGTAGGCCTCCATGCGTTCGGCGAAGACGGCATCGGCATGGCCTTCCCAGGCGCCGATCAGCGCCTGGTAGAGCATATACTCGTGGGACTTGGCCGGACGCCGTTTGCCGCCAACGTAATCGGCGAGGCGTGCGTTGCGGCTCGCCCAGTCGAGCACGGCCGACTGCCATTCGCCGGGGATTTCGGACAGCGCGAGGATGCGCGCGCGGGCATCCTCGCCGCGTTTGGTATCATGGGTGGCCGTCGCTGTGAGGCCCGCAGGGACTGTCTGCGCGCGCGCGGCCTGGAGTTCGTGGAAATCCGCCAGCGAGAGTGCGGGCGCGTCCGGGTCGCCGCCGACCTCGTTGAGCGCCAGCAGCCGGTGATGGCGGTAAAAGGTGGTGTCTTCGAGCGCCTTGGCCATCAACGGCCCGGTGAACTGCTGCAGCTTCAGCGCGAAGTTGCGCACGCGCGGCGCGCTGGTGCCGGGGCTGGCGGCGAGGTCGAGCGAGATGGCGTCGCGCAGGAATTCGAAGATGTCGGGGTCGGGCGCGGTCCAGCGGGCGCGGGCGCGGGCGATGGTGTCGGCGATGATCGTACGATCCGCCTCGGACGCGCCGGCGGCGGTTATGTAGGTGCGGTAGACAGGAAATTCGACGACATAGAGCTGCAGCGCCGCGCGCAGGCGGTCGATGGTGAAATCGCGGGTCGAGAAATGGCCGGCGGCGATGCGCGAGAGGGCGCGCGTCAGCACGGTGAACTCGCTCGCCAGCATCGTGTCGATGACGCGGAGCTTCGCGGCCTCGAGCATCGCCGGGAGGCCGGCGCTCTCGCCGGTGAAGGCGCGCCAGGTGCGGTCGAGCTCGGGCAGGCCGCCGCCATCGACGAGGATGCGCGAGATGACGTTGAGCCATTCATACCCGGTGGTGCCGGCGACGCCGGGCAGGCGCGGCATCGGCTCGCCGAGGCCGAGAATCTTCTCGACCACGATATAGAACTGCGCCGGCAGCCCGGCCTCGCGGCGGAGCTTGCGCACCAGCCGCTCCAGCCGCCGCGAGTACTGCGCCGGGTCGCGCAGGCCGTCGATGTGGTCGAGGCGCAGGCCTTGCAGCCGGTCCTCGGCGATCAGCCGCGCGACCGCCGAGTGCATGGCGCGGAACGTCGCCGTGTCCTCGGGGCGGATGCCGGCGAGGTCGCTGATATCGAAGAAGCGCCGGTAATTGACGGCGGAGAAGGCGACGCGCCAATAGGCGAGACGATAATGCTGGCGTTCGAGCAGGCGGTGCAGCGCCGCCGTGCCGGTCTCGCTGCCTGCGCGATAGGCGGATAGCCCGCGCTCGATCACGTCCGCCGCGCCATGGATGCCGGCGAGCCGCGCCTTCAGCTCCGCCGCGTCGCGATAAAGCGGCTTGTTCGGATCGCGGTAGGCATGCGCCAGCGCGATCAATTCGTGCGCCGCCGGTTCGTCAGCCGCGGCGGCCGTGCCGACGATGGTGCGCAGCATCTCGCTGTAGCGCTGCGGATTGACCGGCAGCTTGTTGTCGAAATACCAGAGCGCGAAGCCGCCGGTTTCGGCGTCATACTTGAGTTCGATCTCACCCGATTGTAGGGCGTCGCCGTAAGGCCGTCCGAGGATCGGCAGCAGCACGCCGGGATGGCGCCGGTACGGCAAGCCCTCCCAGTCGATGTCGAAGGACTGCGCGTGCGGCGACTTCTGGCCCCATTCGAGGACGTCGAGCCACCATTGATTGTCGGCGTGGCCGACGCCCATGTGGTTCGGCACGAAATCGAGGATGAGGCCGAGGCCGTGCGCCTTCAGCGCGTCGGAGAGGCGGAGGAAGCCGTCCTCACCGCCGAGTTCGGGATTGAGCTTGTCGTGGTCGACGATGTCGTAGCCGTGGGTCGAACCGGGCCGCGCCTTCAGGAACGGCGAGGCATAGAGGTGTGAGATGCCGAGCCGCTTGAGGTAGGGGACGAGATCGGCGGCGTCATCGAAGGTGAAGTGCCTCGTGAGCTGCAATCGGTAGGTGGCGAGCGGCGTGGCGGAGGACATCACGCGCTTCCGATCGCCGCATAGACGGACCAGGGTGGAAGCGCGGTCGGCGGTGCATCGCCCCAGATCGGAGTGCCCCAGCGCAAATCGGGGCAGGGCCTGGTTGCGTCGGACAGGTTGGCGAGGAGCTGCAGACTTCGTGCACCAACGCGCCATCCGGCGGAGAGGACTCCGCCGGCGATCCGCGCCTCAGCGCCGCCGCGCATTTGCCGCGCCAGCGGCACGACGTGCTCGCGCCGCGCCTTGAGCAGCGCCGTCACCCTCGCCAGCCGCTCGCGGTGCGGCGACATTGCCGGCGCGTCCCAATCGAGCACGGCGCTGTCACGCGTCTTCGCCGCCAGGGGGTCGGGAATGTCGGCGCCGCCGTGTTTGGTGTAAGCCTCGGCGAACTCCTTTTTGCGGCCGTCGCGCACGGCCTGCGCCAGCTCGCCCTTGAAGTCGCAGAAGAAGGGGAACGGCTCGGCCGCGCCCCATTCCTCGCCCATGAACAGGAGCGGCGGCGACGGCTGCAACAGCAGCACCGCGAGCGCGGCCTCGAGCGCGGCCGGCTTGACCAGCGCCGCCAGCCTCTCGCCCTTCGGCCGGTTGCCGATCTGGTCGTGGTTCTGAATGAAATCGACGAAGGCCAAAGGCGGCAGATGCGCGCTCGGCTCGCCGCGCGGGCGTCCCTTGCGGTTCGGCGAGGGCTCCCCCTGGTACGCGAAGCCTTCGCTTAAGGCACGGACGATACGCGCCGCCGCGTCCTGGTAGTCGCGATAGTAGCCGGCATCCTCGCCGGTCATGAGCACGTGCCAGGCGTGGTGATAGTCGTCGTTCCACTGCGCGCGATAGTGCCCGGCCGGTGGGTCCTCGCGCGGATCGAGCAAAGCGGCGCTGTTGTCGTCGTTCTCCAGGATGAGATGGATATGACGGCCGGTGCGCGCGGCCAGCGCTCCGGCGGCCGCGCTCAGGTCGTGCAGGATATCCGGCGTGCCGCGCGTGACGATGGCGTGGACGGCGTCGAGGCGGAGCCCGTCGAAGCGGTAGTCATCGAGCCAGTGCAGCGCATTCTCGATGGCGAAGGCGCGGACGTTGTCGTTCCCGTAGTTGATCGCGCCGCCCCAGGGCGTGTGCGTGTCGGTGAAGAACTGCGGCGCGATGCGGTGAAGATAGTTTCCTTCCGGGCCGAAGTGATTGTAGACGACGTCGAGAAACACCATCAGCCCGCGGGCGTGCGCCGCGTCGATCAGCGCCTTCAGGTCTTCCGGCCGCCCATAGGCGGAATCCGGCGCGTAGAGCAGGACGCCGTCATAGCCCCAGTTCCAGCGGCCGGGGAAATCGGCGAGCGGCATCAATTCGAGCGCGGTGATGCCGGTCGCGGCGAGATGGTCGAGCTTGCCGATAATGGCGCGGAAGGTGCCCTCGCGGGTGAAGGTGCCGGCGTGTGCCTCTGAGATGACGGCCTCCTCCCACGGGCGGCCCGTCCAGTCTTTGCATTTCCACGCATAGGCGTGATCGACGACCTCGCTCGGCCCCTGGACGTCCTCGGGTTGGAAGTGCGAGGCCGGATCGGCGATCTCGATGTCGCCGTCGATCCTGAAGCGGTAGCGCGTGCCCGCGCCGGCTCCGGCGACGCGCGCCGTGAACCATTCGCCGTGTTTCTCCATCGCGATCGCGCGGTCGAGCAGGAGCTCGGCCTTGCGCGCCGCCGGCGCCCACAGGCGGAAGGTGACGCCGGTATCGTCCAGCGCCGGCCCGAAGCGGCTCATCGCGCGCCCGCGAACACGAGCACGGAGCGCGGCCGCGCCGTCCACTTGGCGCCGACCGGTTCGGCCTTGCCGTCGGCCTCGCCGCCGTTCGCGGTGTCGATCAGCAGCATCCAGCGGCCGGTCTCCGGCCATTCCGGCAGGGTGACCTCCATCGGCTCGTCGGCGCCGTTGAGCACGATGTAGAGCGGCGCGGCGCTCTCGCCGGCGCCGGCGAGGGCGTAAGCGAGAAAGCGGCCGTCCGGGAAATTCCAGTCCTGCTCGCTCATCTCGGCGCCGGCGGGCGTCAGCCACTTCACGTCGTAGGAGCCGTCCGCCTTCTTGCCTTCGAGCCAGCGGTGCGGCTTTAGCTGCGGAAAGCGCCGCCGCATTTCGGCCAGCATGCCGACGAGGTCGGTCAGATCGTCGTCGCTGCCCGCCTTGCTCCAGTCGATCCAGCCGGCCGGATTGTCCTGGCAGTACGTATTGTTGTTGCCGTTCTTGCTGTTGCTGACCTCGTCGCCCGCCAAAATGAGGGGCACGCCCTGCGCCAGCAGCAGCGTGACGAGCTGGTTGCGGCGCAACTGCCGCCGCAGGGTCAGAATGGTTTCGTCATCGGTCGGGCCTTCGGCGCCGCAATTGGTCGAGGCGTTGTCGTCGGAGCCGTCGCGGTTGTCTTCGCCGTTGGCCTCGTTGTGCTTGTGCTCGTAGCTGACGAGGTCCGCGAGCGTGAAGCCGTCGTGCACCGTGACGTGGTTGATGCTCGAGCGCGGCCCGCGGCCGTCGTGCTGGAACTGCGCGGCCGAGCCGGTCAGCGCGTGCGCCATGTCGCCGATGAGATTGCCTTCGCCGCGCCAGTAGCGGCGCGCGGTCTTGCGGTAGACGTCGTTCCACTCCGACCAGCCGGTCGGGAAGCCGCCGACCTGATAGCCGCCGAGGCCGACGTCCCACGGCTCGGCGATCATCTTCACGCCCTGCAGCACCGGGTCCTGCTGCACGGCGGCGAAGAACGGCGCATTGCGGTTGAAGGCCGGCTCGCGGCCGAGCGTCGAGGCGAGATCGAAGCGGAAGCCGTCGACGTGGAAGGTCTCGACCCAGTATCGCAGCGAGTCCATCACCATCTGCAGTACGCGCGGATGCGCGAGCTTCAGCGAATTTCCGGTGCCGGTGAAGTCGTCGTAGTAGCGCGGCTGGTCTGGCAGCAGCCAGTAGTATGAGGCGTTGTCGATGCCGCGGTAGCACAAAGTCGGCCCCAACTGATTGCCTTCGCAGGTGTGGTTGTAGACGACGTCGAGGATAACCTCGATGCCGGCCTCGTGCAGCGCTGCAACGGTGGAGCGGAATTCGTTGAGCGGGTTGGCGCTGGCGTAGCGCGCCTCCGGCGCGAAGAAGGAGAGGGTGTTGTAGCCCCAGTAATTGCGCAGGCCCCGGTCGACGAGATAGCGGTCGTCGAGGAAGGCGTGGATCGGCAGGAGCTCGATCGCGGTGACGCCGAGCTTGCGCAGGTGCGCGATCACGCCCGGCTCGCACAGCGCCCGGAATTTGCCGCGGATCGCGTCGGGGATGTCGTCGCGCTGCTGCGTCAGTCCCTTGACGTGCGCCTCGTAGACGATGGTGTCTTCCCACGCGATCGCCGGCCGCTTCTGGTGCGACCAGCTGTGCGCGGTCTCCACCACCACGGACTTGAGCATGGCGCGCGCGTTATCGCGCTTGTCGAAGGAGAGGTCGGCCTGCTTGGTGCCGGTCCGATAGCCGAAATGCGCGTCGGTCCAGGAGAAGTGGCCGGCCAGGCGCTTCGAGTAGGGGTCGATCAACAGCTTGTTCGGGTTGAAGCGGTGCCCGGCTTCCGGCGCGTAAGGGCCGTGCACGCGGTAGCCGTAAAGCTGCCCCGGCGACACATGCGAAAGGTAGACGTGCCAGACGTCGTCGGTCCGCTCCGGCACCATGACGCGCTCGGTCTCGCGGCGTCCCTCGCGGTCGAACAGGCAGAGTTCGATTTTCGTGGCATTGGCCGAGAACAGCGCGAAATTGGTGCCGCGCCCGTCCCAGGTGGCGCCGAGCGGATGCGGCGCGCCGGCGGCGACGTGATTACTCGGCCGCGGGAACGAAAAAGACCGCAGCAAGGGGTGGGACGACAATGTGAAGCTCCGGACCATGGTGTGTCACAACAGTGGAAACCGCACCGGCGTTCCCCACATTGCTGCCTCCATAAAGCCCGGCGTCGGAATTGAGCGCCTCGCGCCATTGGCCGGCGAACGGCACGCGCACGCGGTAATCGTTGAGCACCTGCGGTGTAAAGTTGACCACCACGACGCAGCGCTCGTGCGCCGCCTTGCCCTTGCGCAGCCAGGCGAATGTCGAGTTGCTGGCATCGTCGGCAATCAGCCATTCGAATCCGGCGGCGTCGCAGTCGAGCGCGTGCAGCGCCGGCGTGTCGCGATAGAGGCGGTTGAGGTCGCGGATGAGCCGCTGCACGCCGGCATGCGGCTCCGACTGCAACAGGTGCCACGGCAGGCTGACGTCGTGGTTCCACTCGTTGTCCTGGGCGAACTCCGAGCCCATGAACATCAGCTTCTTGCCCGGATGGCCGTACATGAAGGCGTAGTAGGCGCGCAAATTTGCGAAGCGCTGCCACGGGTCGCCCGGCATGCGGCCGAAGATCGAGCGTTTGCCGTGCACGACCTCGTCATGCGACAGCGGCAAGATGAAATTCTCCGAAAAGGCGTAGTGCAGCCCGAACAGGATGCTGCCGTGATGATGGCGGCGGTAGATCGGATCCTTGGAGATGTAGTCGAGGGTGTCGTGCATCCACCCCATGTTCCATTTGTACCCGAATCCAAGTCCGCCCCAGTCAACCGGGCGCGACACCATAGGCCACGCGGTCGACTCTTCGGCCGCGGTGGTGGCGTGCGGGAATTCGCGGAACAGCTCGGTGTTCGTCCGTCGCAGGAACGAGATGGCGTCGATGTTCTCGCGGCCGCCCTGCTTGTTCGGCACCCAGCCGCCGGAGGGGCGGCTGTAGTCGAGATAGAGCATCGAGGCGACCGCATCGACGCGTAAGCCGTCGATGCCGTAGCGGTCGAGCCAGAATAGCGCGTTGGCGGTGAGGAAGTTGGTCACTTCGACACGCCCGTAATTGTAGATCAGCGTGCCCCAGTCGAGATGGCGGCCTTGGCGCGGGTCGTCATGCTCGTAAAGCGCGGTGCCGTCGAAGCGCGCGAGGCCGTGCGGGTCGTCGGGGAAGTGTCCCGGCACCCAGTCGAGCAGCAGGCCGAGGCCCTTGTCGTGGATCGCGTCGATCAGCGCGACGAAATCCTCCGGCGTGCCGAAGCGGCTGGTCGGCGCGTAGAGCCCGGTCGGCTGATAGCCCCACGAGCCGTCGAAGGGATGCTCGGCGATCGGCAGCAGTTCAATGTGGGTGAAGCCCATGTCGGCGGCGTAGGCCGGAAGCTGCTCGGCAAGTTCGCGGTAGTTGAGCCAGAACTCGCCGCGGTCGCCCTTGCGCCGCCACGAGCCGAGATGCACCTCGTAGATCGACATCGGTTTGTCGAGCGCATTGATGGTCTCGCGCACCGGCTTCGGCCGCGGCAGGGTCTTGGCGTCGACGACGACCGAGGCGGTCGACGGCCGCATCTCGGCCGCCGCCGCGCAGGGGTCGGATTTCAGCGGCAGCAGCGCGCCGTTGCGGGTGACGATCTCGTATTTGTATTTGTCGCCGGCCCTGGCGCCGGGGACGAAGATCTCCCACCAGCCGTTGCCGCGGACGCGCATGGCATGGCGGCGCCCGTCCCACAGGTTGAAGTCGCCGACGACGCTGACGCGCCGTGCGTTCGGCGCCCAGACGACAAAGCCGACGCCGTCGACCGCGTCCATCGCCATCGGATGCGCGCCGAGCTTTTCGTAGAGGCGCAGGTGGTTGCCCTCACCGAGCAGGTAGAGGTCGAAATCGGACAGCACCGGCGGAAAGCGGTAGGGGTCCTCGAACTCGATCTCCTGCTCGCCGTAGCGGGCGCGCAGGCGGTAGCGGTCGCTGTCGACCGCGCCGGCGAACAGGCCCGCGGCGTCGAGACAATCGAGTTCGCGCACGCCGCCGTCCGGCGCCAGCGCCACGACCCCGCTCGCCTCGGGCAGGAACACGCGCACGATGGTGCGGTCGTTCTCACGGTGTGGCCCGAGGTAATGGAACGGGTCGGAATGGCGCGCCGCGATCACGTCGCGGGCTTCGGCTGGCAATGTGGTCATGCGCTCACCCCGCGCGCCGAAAGAATCCGCAGCGTGGCGTCCATCGGGATCGCCGCCCAGGCGGGACGATTGGTGAGCTCGTATTCGATCTCATAGAGCGCCTTCTCGAGGAGAAACAGGTCGAGCAGCCGGCGCTGCGCGGCATCATCCTCCGGCCACAGCGCGACACCGCCGATCATCTCGCGGTAGGTCTCCCAGTAGGCGGCGCCGAGCAACTCGCCCCACGAACGCGCCTGCGCGGCAAGTGGTTCGCGCTCCTCGGGCTTGAGGTTCGGCGCGCGGTCGAGCGCGGCGCTCACCGCGTAATCGATCGACCGCAGGAAACCGGCGACGTCGCGCGCGGCGGGCGCCTTGCGCCGCCGTTCATCGAGGCTGCGGCGCGGCTCGCCCTCGAAATCCAGGATGTAGGCGTCCTCGGCGGCCATCAGGACCTGGCCGAGATGGAAGTCGCCGTGATGACGGATCTTGAGGCCGCCGGGCGTCATGCGCCGCGCCTCCTCGATCTCGAACGCGATCGCCGGCTGGGCGGCAAGGATGCGGCGGGCAAGGGCGGCGGTCGCCTCGGGGAGGTCGTGCAGCCGCAGCTCGATGGCTGCGTAGGTGGTCTGCGCCCGCGTGAGGATCGACTCGGTCGTGCTGGCGATGTCGTCCGTCTTCATCGGCTCGGGCGCGAAGGCGGGGTCCTTGTCGTCGGAAGCGAAGGCGAGATGCATCTCGGCGGTGCGGCGGCCGATCTGGCGGATGCGCTGCGCCAGCAGCGCGGCGGATTCGCTGGTCTCGAAGGCCGGCTCTGGCACCAGCCTCTGCTCCTCGATCAGGCGGTCGAGCGCGGCCGCGGTGACCGTCCAGGCGTCGCCCTGGTTCTGGATGTAGTCGTGCACCACGGCAAGCGTGGTGCGGCGCTCGCCCTCGATCAATTCGAGGGAGCCGAGCAAGGTCGGCGCGTTCTGGAAATGCGCGACGTCCGCGAGGAAGCGGCCGACCTCGATTTCCGGATGGATGCCGTCGGTGACGCGGCGCAGGATCTTCACGACGTATTTGTTGTCGACGATCACCGTGGTGTTCGACTGCTCGCGCTCGGTCGCGTTGACGGCGGTCACCTCCGGCGCCGGCTGCGCGGCAAAGGCCTGCGTCGGCCGGAATTCGAGGTGCTTGCCGTCGCGGTCGATATCGCTGCCGGCGTGGATATTGGCGAGCAGCGCGGCGATGAACTCGCGCTCGGGCGTGGCGTCGAGCAGCGTGCCTTCGCGCGGACCCCGCCGCACGGCGGCCAGCACGCTCGAGGGGCCGCGGTCGATCGCGGTGTAGCGCGCCCAGCGGATGGTCAGCGGCAGGAAATAGCGGCTGATGCCGGTCGGGCCGCTGATATCGGTGACGACGACGGCGAAGCGGTCGTCGCCGTGCTCGATCGGCACCGCAGCGGTGACCTTCGGCGCGAGATGCCTTGTGCCCTTGTCGGCGAACCAGCGCCGCTCGGGCAGATAGGCCGGCAGCACGTCGTTTTCGAAGGTGCGGCGCGTCCAGCTCGACAGCGAGTTCTCCCAGCCCTGGCCGAGCACGAGCGTCGTGACCTCGCGCGGCAAGACCTTCTCCGGCTGCTCGGTCTTCTCGTCGGCGAGCAGCTGGAACCAGAAGAAGCCGTAGGGCGGCAGCGTGACGAGATAGGGGAGGTCGCCGATGCGGGGAAAGCGCGTGCGCCCGAGCATTTCCTGCGGCACGCGACCCTTCCACTGGCTCATGTCGAGTTCGACCGCCTGCGCCGCGCGCGAGATGTTGGCGACGCACAGGATCGCCTCGTCGCCGAGCTGGCGCACGTAGGCGAGCACGGCGCGGTTCGCCGGGCGGATGAAGGTGAGCGTGCCGCGGCCGAACACCTTGCTCGACTTGCGCACGCCGATCAGCCGCTTCATCCAGTTGAGCAGCGACGACAGCGAGCGCGACTGCGCCTCGACGTTGACGGCGGAATAGCCGTAGACCGGGTCCATGATCGGCGGCAGGTAAAGCTGCGCCGGGTCGCAGCGCGAGAAGCCGCCGTTGCGGTCGGGCGTCCACTGCATCGGCGTGCGCACGCCGTTGCGGTCGCCGAGGAAGATGTTGTCGCCCATGCCGATCTCGTCGCCGTAATAGATGATCGGCGTGCCAGGCATCGACATCAGGATCGAGTTCATCAGTTCGATCTTGCGGCGGTCGTTCTCCATCAGCGGCGCCAGCCGCCGGCGGATGCCGAGGTTGATGCGCGCGCGCGGGTCGGCGGCGTAGGTCGACCACAGGTAATCGCGCTCGGCGTCGGTGACCATTTCGAGCGTCAATTCGTCGTGGTTGCGCAGGAACATCGCCCACTGGCAATTCGCCGGGATTTCCGGCGTCTGGCGCATGATGTCGGTGATCGGGAAGCGGTCTTCCTGCGCGATCGCCATGTAGATGCGCGGCATCAGCGGGAAGTGATAGGCCATGTGGCATTCGTCGCCATGGCCGAAGTACTGCTGCACGTCCTCGGGCCACTGGTTGGCCTCGGCGAGCAGCACCTTGTTCGGGGCGTAGGTGTCGAGCTCGGCGCGCAGCGCCTTGATGACGGTGTGCGTCTCGGGAAGGTTCTCGTTGTTGGTGCCTTCGCGCTCGCACAGGTACGGCACCGCGTCGAGCCGGAAGCCGTCGACGCCGGCGTCGAGCCAGCGTTTCATTACCTGCAGCACGGCGCGCACCACGCGCGGATTGTCGAAGTTGAGGTCCGGCTGGTGCGAGAAGAAGCGGTGCCAGTAATAGGCCTGCGCCTCCTGGTCCCAGGCCCAGTTCGATTTTTCGGTGTCGGTGAAGATGATACGCGTGCCCTGGTATTTCTGGTCGTTGTCGCTCCAGACGTACCAGTCGCGCGCGCTCGTGCCCTTGGCGCTCCGCTTGGCGCGCTTGAACCAGTCGTGCTGGTCGGAGGTGTGGTTGATGACGAGCTCGGTGATGACGCGCAGGCCGTGCCGCTTAGCCTCGTGCATGAAGCGGCGGAAGTCCTTCATCGTGCCGAAGGCGGGATTGATGTCGCCGTAGTCGGAGATGTCGTAGCCGTCGTCCTTGCCCGGGCTCGGGTAGAACGGCAGCAGCCACAGCGTATCGACGCCGAGATCGCGCAGGTAATCGAGCTTGCCGGTCAGCCCCGCGAAGTCGCCGACCCCGTCATTGTTGTTGTCGGCGAAGGCCTTGACGTGAAGCTGGTAGACAATCGCGTCCTTGAACCAGAGGCCGTCGTCGGTCTCGGCAGCGACATCGATCTGGGGGCGCACGTTCATCGGTCGCGCTCACGCATGGCAGCGGAAGATGAGGGCAGGGTCGTTCGCCGGATCGATGGTGAGGCGGATGCCGCCCCATTCCAGCATGTGCCGCTCGCCGGTGACGAGGTTCTCGATGACACGCACGCCGCGTCGCTTGTCCGGGGGGCCGACCTCCTCGCCGCCGAAATGCATCCAGAATTCCTGGCGTCCGGCGGCGAGCGAGATGGCGACCGCCACCGCGTTGTCACGTGCGGCCGATTCCTTCAGGAAGGCAGTGACGTTGCCGTTGTCGGCCTGGAGGAAACGCAGGTCGCTGGTCTGAAGCAGCGCCGGGTTCTGCCGGCGGATCGTGTTCAACTGCTTCAAGTAATTCTTGATGTTGCCCGGTCTGTTCCAGTCGCGCGACCGGATCTCGTATTTCTCGGAATCGAGATATTCCTCTCGGCCGGGCAATGGCTCGTGCTCGATCAACTCGAAGCCGTTGTAGATGCCGTAGTTCGACGACAAGGTCGCGGCGAGCGCGGCGCGCGACTTGAACATCCACGCCTCGCCGGTCTGCAACTGCACCGGCAGGATGTCCGGCGTGGTGACGAAGAAGTTCGGCCGGAAATAGTCGCGCACCGGATGGCTGGTGATCTCGGTTAGATATTCCTGAATCTCCGCCTTCGTCGTGCGCCAGGTGAAATAGCTGTAGGACTGCGAGAAGCCGAGCTTGGCCAGCGCCTTCATCACCTTCGGCCGGGTGAAGGCCTCCGACAGGAAGATCGTGTCGGGATAGCGCTCGCGCACCTCGCGGATCAGCCACTCCCAGAACGGCAGCGGCTTGGTGTGCGGATTGTCGACGCGGAAGATGCGCACACCCTGCTTGCACCAGAACAGCACGACGTCGCGCAGCGCTTCCCACAGCGCGATGCGGTCCGGACAGGTGAAGTCCGGATTGACGATGTCCTCGTATTTCTTCGGCGGATTTTCGGCGAACTTGAATGTGCCGTCCGGCCGCGTCTTGAACCACTCCGGATGCTGCTTCAGCCACGGATGGTCGGGCGAGCACTGCACCGCAAAGTCGAGCGCGATCTCCATGCCGTGCTGGTGGCAGGCCTCGACCAGGCGGCGGAAGTCGTCGAGCGTGCCGAGCTCGGGATGAATGGCGTCGTGGCCGCCATGCTCGTTGCCGATGGCGTAGAAGCTTCCGGGGTCGCCGGGCTCGGCCTTCAGCGCATTGTTCTTGCCCTTGCGGTTGGTGTGGCCGATCGGATGGATCGGCGGGAAATAAAGGACGTCGAAGCCGAGATCGGCAATCTCCGGCACGCGCGCGATGCAATCGTCGAAGGTGCCGTGCCGGCCAGGCACGCGGCCCTGGCTGCGCGGCACCATCTCGTACCAGGCGCCGGCGCGGGCGCGTTCGCGCTCGGCGAGCAGCGGCACGACGTGGCTGCGGGTGAGGTCTGGGCGAGCGTCGGACTTTTCGATCGCGGCGGCGAGCACGTCGTCGAGCAGGTGGGCCGGATCGTGCGTCTCGGTGAAGCGGTTGACGGCGGCCTCGACCACCAGCCGCGGCTCGCGCTCGTAGGGCATCAGCTCCATGACGAGCTCGTAGCCCTCGCGCGCGGTCAGCGTGATGTCCTGCCCTGCCTCCTGCTTCAGCAGGAATTCCTTGCGCCAGGTGGCGTACTGGTCGGTCCAGGCCTCGATGGCGAACAGGTACCAGCCGGGCTCGGGCGGCGTGAAGCGGCCGCGCCAGCGGTCGTTGCCCGCGTGGGCCATCGGCTCGCGGCGCCAGTCATTGGCTTTCTCCTCGCGCCAGATCAGGTTGGCGGCGAGGACGTCGTGGCCTTCGCGAAAAATGTCGGCCCAGATCTCAACGGATTCGCCGGCAATGCGTTTGATCGGATACCGGCCGCCATCGACACAAGGATATATGTCTTCAATGAGAAACCGCGGACCCGTCGGATCGTTCGGCGACAGCTCCCAGCCGTCCTGGAGCGGCGCTCGTCTCATCCCGCTGATGCCGGGCTCGCCGCCATAATGTTTCATTGGTCCCCGATCGCAGGCTGCTCTCCCTAGAACCACAGGGCACCCGGAAAGTTCCAGTGCGCAGGACGCCGCAGGCGTCGGCAGGATTTACGAAAAGTTAGACGGATGAACGACTTGGAGGCCATCGCGCGGCGCTGGGGCATCGAGCCCGGCTATCACGATGTGTTCGGCCACTGGCATGCGGCCGGGCCTGCGACGCTGGACGCGCTGGTCCGCGCTTTGTCGCACGGCCGTGAACGTCCGCATGCCGTGCCGGAGGCGCCTGCGGCCGCGCCGATCCGCGCCTGGCAGGGCGACGGGAAGCGGCATTGGCTGGTCGCGGTTCAGCTCTACGGGCTGAAATCGGCGCGAAACTGGGGGATCGGTGACTTCACCGACCTGAAGGCGCTGATCGGCATTTGCGCCGCACATGGCGCCGCCGGTATCGGCCTGAACCCCCTTCACGCGCTGTTTCCGGACCGGCCAGAGCATGCAAGCCCTTATGCGCCGAACAGCCGGCTCTTCCTCAATCCGCTCTACATCGACGTCGAGCCCATTCCGGAATGTCCCGGCGCGCCTACCGGCGTTGCGGCGCTGCGCGCGGGCGATCTCGTCGACTACCCCGGTGTGGCCAAAGCGAAGCTTGCTGCCTTGCGCGCGGTCTATGACCGCTTCCGCGGCGCCGGCGCGCGCGCGCGACGCGCGGACTTCGAGGCGTTCCGCGCGGAGCGGGGGGAGGCGCTCACGCGCTTTGCCTGCTTCGAGGTCCTGCGCCGGCGGCACGACCGCCCCTGGCCGGAATGGCCGCCGCCGTGGCGAAGGCCTGCGCGTGGCGATCTCGAGCGATTCCGCCGCGACAATCTCGCTGCCTGTGAATTCGAGGAATTCCTGCAATGGATTGCCGACCGGCAACTCGCCGACTGCAAGGCGGCTGCGAAGGCGCACGGCATGAAGGTGGGCCTCTATATCGACGTCGCGGTCGGGATCGATCCGCACGGCGCGGACGCCTGGGCGCAACAGGACGCGGTTCTGTCCGCGGTCTCGGTCGGCGCGCCGCCGGACGAGTTCAATCCGGCGGGGCAGGACTGGGGCCTGGCGCCGTTCAATCCGGACGCGGTCGCGGCGGATAATTTTGCGCCGATGCGGCAATTGCTCGCGGCGGCCATGCGCCATGCCGGCGCCATCCGGCTCGACCATGTGCTGGGCCTGAAGCGCGTGTTCATGATCCCGCACGGCATGGGCGCGACCGATGGCGCCTATGTGCGCTTTCCCTTCGAGCCGCTGCTGCAGGCTGTGGCCGAGGAGAGCGTGCGCTTCCGCTGTTCGGTCATCGGCGAGGATCTCGGCACCGTGCCGGAGGGCTTTCGCGACACGATGGCGAAATGGGGCCTGTGGACCTATCGGGTGATGCTGTTCGAGCGCGCGGGCGACGACGCGCACTTCAAGCCGCCGGAGGCCTATCCGGCCGAGGCGCTGGCGACCTTCAACACGCACGATCTGCCGAGCTTCCGCGGCTGGCTCACGGGCCACGACCTGCGCGCCAAGCGCGGTCTCGGCCTCGATCCCGGCGAGGGCGATGAGGCGCGCGCCTCGGCGCAGGAGAAGCTGCGCGAGATGCTTAGCGCGCGCGGACAGGGCTATGCGCCGGACGACCTTGCTGCCGCCGCGAGCTTCCTCGGCGCGACGCCGTCGCGTCTCGTCGCCATCGCGCTCGACGACATTGCCGGCGCGGCCGAGCAGATCAACATTCCCGGCACGACGAGCGAGCATCCGAACTGGCGACGCCGGGTGCCGGTCACCCTCGAGGAGCTTGGGCGCCATGAGGACTTGCGCCGAGTCGGCGAAGCCTTCGCGAAGACCGGCCGCCGGTCCTAGCCGGCGGGCACGTTCCAGATGTCTTGCGCGTATTCGCGGATGGTGCGGTCCGACGAGAACCACGCCATGCGTGCGGTGTTGAAAATGTTCTTGCGCCACCACTCGTCCGGCGTCAGCCACAGCTGGTCGATCGATCGCTGCGCCTCCCAATAGGCGTCGAAGTCGGCCGCGACCATGTAGCGGTCGTATTCGAGCAGCGCCTGCACGATTGGCGCGTAGCGGTTCGGGTCGTCGGGCGAGAAGTCGCCGGCGGCGAGCGCATGCACGACCTTGGCGAGCCGTGCCGAACGCGCGACCGCCGTCGAGCCCTCGAATCTCTCGGTCACGCGCTGCGCCACCTCCGCGGCGGTCAGCCCGAAGATCACGACATTCTCCGCGCCGGCCTGCTCGCGAATCTCGATATTGGCGCCGTCGAGCGTACCGAGCGTGATGGCGCCGTTGAGCGCGAGCTTCATGTTGCCGGTGCCGGAGGCCTCCATGCCGGCGGTGGAAACCTGTTCCGACACGTCCGCCGCGGGAATGATCTGCTCGGCCAGCGTGGCGCTGTAGTTCGGCACGAACACGATCTTCAGGCGGCCGCCGAGCGCCGGATCGCCGTTGACGACGCGCGCGACGTCGTTGACGAGCTTGATGATGAGCTTGGCGCGCGTGTAGCTCGCCGCCGCCTTGCCGGCGAAGATCTTCACGCGCGGCACGAACACCTTGTCGGGCCTCGCCTTCATCTCCTGATAGAGCGCAATGGTCCCGAGGATATTGAGGAGCTGGCGCTTGTATTCGTGGATGCGCTTGATGTGCACGTCGAACAGCGCGCGCGGGTCGGCCTGCACGCCGGTCGCGGCGCGGATCGTCGCCGACAGCCGCGCCTTGTTGACCATGCGCGCGTGCTGGTAGCGGGCGACGAAGTTGTGGTCGCCCGCATGCTTCTCCAACTCGCGCAGGTGCGAAGGATCGTCGAGCACGCGCTCGCCGAGCGTGTCGGTCAGGAGCCGGGTCAACGCGCCGTTCGCCTCGTAGAGCCAGCGGCGGAAAGTAATGCCGTTGGTCTTGTTGACGATGCGCGTCGGCGTCGTCGCCGCGAGATCGTGGAACACGGTCTTGCGCAGGAGTTCGGTGTGCAGCGCCGAGACGCCGTTGACCGACTTCGAGCCGAGGAAGGCGAGGTGCGCCATGCGCACGCGCTTGTCGCCGTTCTCGTGGATGAGCGAGACCGCTGCGACGAAGTCCGGATCGGTCATGCCGCGCGCGGTGGTTTCCTGCAGGTGCTTCCAGTTGATCAGGTAGATGATTTGCAGGTGCCGCGGCAGCAAGCGGCCGATCAGTTCGACTGGCCAGGTCTCCAGCGCCTCCGGCAGCAGCGTGTGATTCGTGTAGTTGAGCGTCGACTTGGTGATGCGCCAGGCCTTCTCCCAGGAGCAGGCGTGGTCGTCGATCAGGAGCCGCATCAGTTCGGCGACGGCGATGGCCGGATGCGTGTCGTTGAGCTGCACCGCCGCGTGCTCAGGCAGCGTCTCCAGCGTGCCGAACTCGTCGAGATGACGGCGGACCATGTCCTGGAGCGAGGCCGCCGTGAAGAAATACTCCTGCCGCAGCCGCAACTCCTGGCCTTCGGCGGTCGCGTCGTTCGGATAGAGCACGCGCGAGATCGCCTCGGCGCGGGCGCGCGCGGCGACGGCGCCGACATAGTCGCCCTTGTTGAAGGTCGACAGCTGGATCGGCGAGGCGGCGCGCGCCGACCAAAGGCGCAGCGCGTTGACGTGACGGCCGCGCCAGCCGGCGATCGGCGTGTCGTAGGGGATGGCATCGACCCGCTCGGCCGGATACCACACCGCCGCGGCGGTCTCGTCGTCGCCGCCGAGATATTCGACCGCGCCGCCGAAGCCGATGGAGTAGTGCGGCTCGGTGCGCTTGAACTCCCACGGATTGCCGCGGGCGAGCCAGTCCTCGGGCAATTCCTGCTGCCAGCCGTCGTGCAGGCGCTGCTCGAACAGCCCGTTCTCGTAGCGGATGCCGTAGCCGTAGGCGGGGATGCCGAGCGCCGCCATCGAATCCATGAAGCAGGCAGCGAGGCGGCCCAGCCCGCCATTGCCGAGCGCGGCGTCGGGCTCGGCGGCGCGGATGCGCTCGAAGTCGGCGCCGAGGCTCTCCAGCGCGCGCGTCACCGGCGCGACCAGCCGCAGGTTCGTCAGCGTGTCGAGCAGTAGGCGGCCGATCAGGAATTCGATGGAGAGGTAGTAGACGCGCTTCTTTTTCTTGTTCTCGGCTTCCGCGCGCGATTTCATCCAGATGTCGACCAAGCGGTCGCGCACCGCCAGCGCGGTCGCATGGTACCAGTCGTTATCGCTCGCATTGTCCGGCGTCTTGCCGAGTTCGTAGGTCAGCTTCGCGCAGATCGCCTCGCGCAGCACGGCTTCGGTCTGCTCGGCGGATGTCTGCGGTGGCGGCTGTCTCAGGCTCAAATGCGGCATGGGCATTTCGATATTGCTGCAAGGATCGGCGGCGGGCGTCAGGCCGGTTCCATTGCGCGTGCCTGCATGGTCAACATGACTCGCGCGCCCGCTCTAGACAAACACGGGCCGGTGGAAAAGCCCGAAATACGTGCATAACGCGGCGCGACGGAACTTTGCACCGGGTTTCGACAAGACTAAGGCGGGGCGCAGGGCAATCGTTCCGCGCTGCAATATGCAATTCGATGCGGCCTGACGTACCGCCTAGACGCCGATCGCCTGCTTGATGCGGTCGGCGGTCAAGGGCAGGTCGCGCAGCCGCGCGCCCGTCGCGTCGGCGATGGCGTTGGCGATGGCCGCGGCCGTCGGCCCCTGGCCGGCCTCGCCGGTGCCGAGGAAGGGCTCGCCCGGCCGGTCGATGATGTGCACGGTGACGCTCTCCGGCGCCTGCGGAAAGCGCAGGATCGGATAGCTCGACCAGTCGCGGCTGGTGATGTCGGTACGGTCGAAGGTCACCGTCTCGTACAGCGTCCAGCTTGCCGACTGCACGATGGCGCCTTCGATCTGGTTGCGGATGCCGTCCGGATTGACCGCCTGGCCAGAGTCGATGGCGGCGACGATGCGGCCAAGGTGCACCTCGCCGGTTTCGCGCTCGACCGTG